>Ga0209700_100171_pt1 | contig 102444 bp, 44 predicted proteins | sample SiratroredBW_FD_187528 | JGI IMG/M metagenome (GOLD analysis project Ga0209700, IMG submission 187528) | Root nodule microbial communities of legume samples collected from California, USA - Siratro red BW (SPAdes) (version 2) | ecosystem: Host-associated > Plants > Roots > Nodule | place: USA...
AATTCTGTCAAATCGTTATTGTTACACTAAATTTGTTCGGCGTAGTTTATTTTTTCGTGCATAGCTTAGGTATTAGTTACGTTGAATTTTGTGTAGATTTTGTATATATGTGTTGCCTATAGTTCATTTAGTTTTTCATTTTGCCATATTCGCGTTTCTGTTACAGTGTTGTAGTGTGTTTCTGTACGTGTATCTCATGTCAAAACTTTGCACCAGTTTTTGTGTTGTCATATAATAGTCACAAGTAATGAATAGACTCAAGTCAACTTATGATGCTTTTACGTTTTCATATTCTTAACCTTTGGAAGCCTTAGCCCTTCACCGAAAAAGAAATATCAATTTCAATCAAAATTTAGCCAAATCAAAATACAGAGCGAATTCCAATTTGATTCAGAATCTTCAAACCTGTACCAAAAATAAGAAAACAAATTCCAGAGCATAAATAATTCTCTTTGTCGTTGTCAAGATGTGAACCACCACTTCCTCCGCAGTTCTCCACCCTTGTCGTGCTCCACTGAATCGTCACCTTCCTTATCCTCGTCGCCGTTAACCTTTGACACAAGTCCTTAACCATTACTGAAGCATTTTCGTAGCCATCCAAACTCCCAAACCACCATTAGCCATCACAAGTCATTTCTCTGTTGCCGCCGGGAAGCATTACCGAGAACGTCATGTGTATTAAGCTCATAGACACCTACAAAGAGAGGCATTACCGAGAACATCATGTGTATTAAGCTCATAGACACCTAATCATGTGTATTAAGCTCATAGACACCTACAATCTCTGATCTTCTTTCTCAATCTTAATACAAATTAGGGTATATAAAAGTGTAATAAAAGGTGTGGGCCTAGACCAATTTCAATAATAATAAAAAAAATATAGAAAGTGAAATGTGTAAAAGTGGAATGTGATTGAATTAAAAGGTGCAGAGAGCGTGAGTGACATAAGGCAATTCACGTTTCTTTTTTTAAATTGAAAAATTAATACATAATGAAAAAAGAGTGACGTTGTGTGTGTTCTTTTTTCACTTTAAATTTGATACTTTAATTTTTTTTGTTTGTTTTTTTTCATTTAAAACTTTTTTTTTTACTTTCCTATATTTTTAATAAATTTTACATTTTATATATTAAATTTAAATATTTTTTCTTAATATTTCATTTAAAAAAATAAAATTCAACTAAATATCTAAATAGCCATACGCCTAATGCGGATTTTAATTTAAATAAATTTTCAATTAAAATTTCAAATAACCGTTCGTGTGTCATGCAAGATTTTTTTCTTTAATAACAATTTTTGATTTGAATTCCTAAATGGCCGTTTTTAGAACTACGTATTTTCTGATTTTTATTTTGTTTTTAGTTACATTTTACTTATATTTTTAAGAAAATAAATATTTTTAAAACCACATTTAATTTTACGGAGTGCTAATACCTTCATTTGATTAAAAGTACTGTCACCTTCATTTGATTAAAAGTACTGTCTTAGGACACGCGTAACTGACTCTTGAGCCATCTTTAGTTCCCAGATCTTCTCTTATTTTTTTCTCTTGGTTTTCAATAGTTTTCTATAATAAACTATGATGGCAACTCCATATCTTTCTTTTTATTATTTTTTTAGTTTCTCTTTCGGATCATCATCAGCCTTCGAGGAGGTTGCGACAATATTTATTTCAATTATATATTTAATTTAAAAAATTATATATTAACTATATGCGTAAAACATAGATAAAAAATTAAAAATATTTCAAATTATATTTAAATTAAAAAATTTATATATTAATTATATGCATAAAACATAGATAAAGAATTAAAAATAAGATTTAAAATTAAAATTAAATATTAGAGATTTTATCCAGTTAAAAAAAGATCAAATTATAATATAATAATAAAAATAAATAAAGACAAAACTATAATATATTAGTTAAAGGGAATCGATTTAATTGTAAAGTAAATTAAACATAAATCTATTTATTAAGATAAAAATATGATATCTTTATATTGAATCTTTATTAGATGTTTGTATTTATTTACTTTTGTAAATATTTTCTTAATTAAATACATGTCTAATTAGTTAGAGATTGAGAGGGTAGACAGACAAATTTTCATCTGCCACTACGATAGCATGAAGAGGGTAGACAGACAAATTTTCATCTGCCACTACGATAGCATGAAGAGGGTAGACAGAAAAGAACTTCCATCTGCCAATGCAGGAGAGGAGGAGAGTCTGGAGTTACGCTGCTGTGATACAAAGATAGAGAGTAAGACAGAAAAATTTAGTTTTTGGTAATTTTTTTCACTATTTTTTTTATTTTCATTGTGCGTAAATTGTGCTAAATTAATACAATTTTAATGGAAAAATTAATTTAGATTAATTAAAATTATATTAATGATACTTTTAGTTTTTTTTTTATATTTATTATGGATAAATGAATTAAAATTTGTTCAAATGAAATCGCGAACTGAAATCGTGTTTTTTTTTTTTTTTTTTTTCAACTGAAAGCACGATTTTTCCATACGATTTCATTACGAAAATCATACAACAAAATTTTATTAAAAAAAATAAGCGGTGAACAGATCTACGAGACACTGTTTCCTCAACGCAAAAAGGAATTTTCTGAATTTTAAAAGGAGTTGAGTTTTTTTTTAGAATTTTAAAAGGAATTGAGTTTTTTAGAAAAGTTGTAAAAAAGTTTGAGTCAGACTAGAAAGGAGGAAACATGAAAATTAATATAGAAAATATGAAAAAATTATAGTTAATAAAAAAATTAGTCACCAAAAATAAATAATAACATGCTTGATATTTGAGATTAAAAATACCCCATTATATATGTGAGTTAAAATAATAATTATTCTAAATAGCATATTTTAAATAAAAAAACTGACAGTTTTAAAATGTTATATGTGCTTGACCTTAAAATGTTGTAGCTATATAAATAGTATTAAAAATGTTATATCTATAAATAGTATTATATTAGTGGTTTGTGATACATTGTAAGGATTTTATATTTCTTATATTTCTTTAATAGGATTGAAAGATCTTTTAACAGGTTCTTAATAGGATTGAAGCACCTGTTCTTAATAGGAATAACCTTAATAGGTTTTGAAGCACCTGTTCTTAATAGGATTGAAGTAATAGGAATAACCTTAATAGGTTCTTAATAGGATTGAAGCACCTGTTCTTAATAGGATTAAGTTCTTAATAAGATTGAAGCACTTCTTAATAAGATTGAAATAAAAACTCTCATTAATTTTATTCCGTAAAAAAAAAAAGTGGTTGGTGATATTATTGTCCTGGTAGAGGACTTGAACCACAATCATCATCAGGTGGCTAAAATAGAAGCCTACCCCAAAAGGATGGAGGTATCTTAGGCAAGATAAATACGATTCAACAGCTGCAGGATGATGTTCATAAGAGCCTTTTCTTTACTTTTTATGTAGTAAAAAAAAAGAAAAAAACCAGATAGAATCATCCATGCCTGCCTTGGAAAAATAACTGCAGCAGGGTATAGTTTGATGTTTTACCAAATCAATCAACACTTTTCTAATTTAGTTTTATTCATATTTTATTTAAGTAAAAATATATCCTAATGGTTGAATTCCATGCTGTTGAAATTGTAGAATATTCCTTATTGAGTTACAACACAAGACAATGTCAGGTCAGGAAGTGACCATGTCTTGTCTCATACATTCGTAGTTTTATGTTACTCCTTTTAAGTATATTTGTATGCACTTGTCTAATTTGTTTGAAGATATACACGGATTAAACGGATTTTGGATAACTTTGGGATAATCATAGATAATATATTATTCATGTAACGAAAATATGGGGCATAGGGAGAGAAAGGGACAGATAGAAGCATAACACAAAAGCAATTAGAGCCATTCATTCATTCATTCATATACAGAATGTCATGCTACAAAGGGACTTTTGACATGCAAAACAACAAAGCCAAAGGCGTGACTCTATGCATCGAAGGAAAAAAGAAAAGGAAAAGGCACATAGTAGGAAAAGGTAAAGTAGAAACTGAAGAGACGAAGTGGAGTTTTAGACACGAGTTCCATGGCCAGTAGCAGGAACAGGCGCAGGCTTGTGCATTGGATCTCCTGTAGTCCCTCCCATAGGATAGTCTGTGTCACGGTAGCCGGGACCATATCTGCTGCTATATAGCCCTGCATGTATCAGCAACACGTACAACAACTGTGTGAATGTGAGTATGATTATGAAGGCCTCCACTACCTTCAACCTCCACCCTCTGTGCCCTCCTATGTTTATTTCCTTGCAAGCCAACCTGCAACATCGTACTCAAATTCATTTTCTTACAAACCCTTCATCAAAAACCAAACTTTTCTTTTTATCTAAATTCAATTTAATTAGCATGCTTTACCCAAATGCTAGAGCAGTCACACCCCAAGCAACCACTGATGAGGCTCCTGCAGATGCTAAACTATCACTCCTCCATGTCCTCATGTGGTTGCCACCTAAAAACTTTGACACTATGCCAAGAACCGCTGCTAGTATAGAGAAGATTAAGAAAAACATGGTTGCACCGTTTCCTCCAAAACCTGAAAGCAAAAGAGGGTCATTTAATTTAACGTGCACCTTTTTTGAGGTACGTGCTCCTTCTTGTCACCCCGTAGATCAAGATAACTCACCATTATTTGACAATAAATGTTTTAGTTTACGTTATTAATGGGGCGTACGTTTGAAAAAAGTAACCCTTTTTTAACATGAATGAATCCATCCATCAATCAAGTGAACAATAAATTTGCAAAACAAAAAGAGGTGTAGAGATAGGAAGTGTGAGCTTACTAGGGTGGTAAGTTTGGCCATTGATAAACCTGTTGAGACACCAACTAGAAAAACCTAGAACTAGGAAGTACATGATCAAGTTAAGAAACAGCAAAGGAGCTGCCACGTTCCTTCCCACTGTGGCCATTGTTGAGAGCAGCTAGTGATTTTTTTCACTCAAATTTCTGAGACAAAGTGGGGAATATGTTCGTGTTTGGATAAGGGTAAGGTGCATTGTGAAGCAATATATAGAGAGACTCCAAAAGTGATTGAAGACACGTGTCATGCAGCAAGGTCTTGCATGTTTGGTTTTGGGTACAGGTGGTAGCACTAGGACACTTGTCGTGTTTTGTTACAAAAATTGTTTTCTGGTTATCTCTGTTCAAATTGGAATCCAGAAGTTTAATAAATCGGCGCATTATCCAGAAAGAAAAACACTTAGTTTTCGCATGTAATCCACACATGAATTTTTGTTCTTGGAAACATATGTGTCAACTTTGTTGAGGATAGAGAAAACTTGATTCACCACTTATAATATATTTTTTCAAACATTTTTCGTTTATAAGATTTAAATCTGGTAACTTATTTTAAAGAATTTTAGTTTAATATTACTCGGACTGCTCTTGATACCAAGCCGTTAAAAAAAAAAAAAAACTCTTTCAAAATTATGCTTATTTTCCGTAAAAATGATACTTAATTTCTTTTGATACTTATTTTTTATGTATTAATTAATTTAACATTTTACAAGTATGAAAGAAAAATGTTTCACCGAGACATGTTTTTCGGTTTTAGAACACTGAAAGTCCAAAAATTGAAATATAAAAAAGTATTTAAAGTTCTTGCAAGAATTTGACGCAATAAAAAAAACAAAGAGTCCTTGCAAGATTGGACATACACATTGGTGTATTATTTCTTTGTCAGAGTGGTGCACCGCAGGGTGGATATCTATTGGTTGAACACCTGTGCAGAAGTTCAGTCAAGAAGAAACCATCCTTATCCAATTAGACAAATATAATATGATAGAATTTGAAGTGTTATGCTTTAGAAGCCACCCACCGTTTTCCAGAAGTTGAAGCTTGAAAGCTTAACTGCTGATGTTTTACTTTTAAGGTGAAGTTACTTTATTTTTTCGGTAACTCTTGAGTACTAACACTTTAAGATTTTTAATTTAATAATTACAAACTTTTAGTTAATAGTCACAATCATTTTAAAATTATATTTTTATCTTCTATTTATAATCCTTTAATATAATCATTACACTTTTAAAAAAGTTTTTAATGAAGGTTTAAATTACATTCTAACGGTGGTCCTACAACTATTATTAATCGAGTCGTCATTGAAGAATGGGATTTTCTATGAGAGTTCAAATCACTGTAATATATATTATCTACGACAACAATTCTTAGGGACACAGTATTGAGGATAGTTTCATTAAACAATGTTATCCTATATGGTTGAAATTTTACGCCAATTATGATGATTTTGAAGTGGTAGTAGTGGAAACGGCAAGGTAAGTGACCAAAAGGGAAGCGGTGAGGAAGTGAACAAATGAAATGGTAAAGATGAGAGTACAAACCAACAAACTAACTAGTGACGGTTGCGACAAGTAAACTAGCAAACCTAATGGCAATAACAGCACTTGGGTTGAGGAACACATAAAAATGAGGGAGCAACAACAATCCTAAATGAAGAAACAAAGATGAATGCGATAACATTACAGGAAAACATATCACTGAAATAGCTGAAATAAAAGTGCGTCAAATAATGGGCCGACCAAAGAAATGTGGGTAAAACCCATTCTCAAATAAAATAACGGATGGAGAAGAAAATTAAAAAATAAAAAATAAAACAAAGTGAGCATCAAACCTATCTATAAAACATCATTTTGTAATTAAATAATTGCAAGTGTAGGCCTGATCCATGTAAAATCTAAAAAAAATTTAAAAAAATAAAATAAAACTATGCAATGTCCATGTATAATAATATTGTTTGGATTAATTAATTACAGACAACGTGGATTCGACCTACACGTATAATGGGAAAGAAAATTTTAAAAAAATAAAAATAAAACAGCGATCAGGCCTACACATAAAAATAATTACAGAAATTAATTAATTATAAGCAAACATGAATTAGACCCACACAACACGCGAAAGAAAATTAAAAAAATAAAATAAAATCAAGCATCGGGCATACTCACGCACCAGAATAGTGCGAGTTTGATCCAAACAAGGGTGAAAAAAATTTAAAAAATCAAAAATTTTATAAACAAGCCAAAAGGATTTATTCTAATAAAATATTTAATTTATAATTAAAAAAAAGAAAACAGAAAAATAGTATAGTGAATTTCTTTTTAATTTATATTAATAATTGTAGTTTTAAAATAGTGAATTTAATGATAAAAAAGAAAACAATATAAAATTTATGGCATGTATGAAAACTAAAAAAATTAAAGTATTTTGTATAAAAAATTTCATAAAAATGTTTAATTTTGAAAAAATAAATTGTTAAAATATTAAAAAAGTGCTGAAATTTTAGATAGAAAAAATTTTGTAAATAAAATAATAAGTTAAAAAGTAAATGTAAACACTTGTGTAATTAAATTGGGCTTAAAAATAACAACTCGACTTTAGGCTTAAGAATATAGGATTGTTAGTAAATGTGACCACTTGTGTAGTTAAGTTGGACTTAAGAAGAATAATTGGGTTTTAGGCCTAAGAATGATTTAGTAAATTGAAAGTGATTAAAGTGATTTCTTGTGATTAAAGTGTGTAATACATGACTATTGCACAAAATCACATAATTTGTAATGGATTCTGCTCAATTAATAACTTTTTTTTATAATATATAAAGTGGGTTGAATTGCCTGAATTATATATTATAAAAAGAATCCACTACTTACATGAGAATTCTAATTAAACTCTTGTATTTATACTACATTTTCATTTTTTTTTCAAAATATTATCTTGTAATTATCTTTGTCTCAAAATCTAGCTTGTCTCTCATCTTTATAAAAATTATAACAATTTTTGTGGAAATTTTGGCACAATGTTTTATTTATTTTATTTCTTTTTTTCATTTGAATACATAAAATAACACTTTGAGAAAATCTGAAGGAGAAATACTGGAGAGATCTCAAACAATGAGACATGAGCCAACATATAAGGGAGTGACACCACCTTCAACCTCCAAAACCTTAAGACGTTGGATTTATGGGTTTCCTTTCTTATATGTTGTTCTACTTTCTCATTCATACCCAATGTGGACTTAGACTCACACTTTAATAGCTAACAATAACTTATTTTGTTTTTTTTATACAATTTTAGTCACTTTTACTCTTCCTTATTGAAAAACTACAAAGATAAAAAAAAACGTGTCAAATTTTAAAAGTATAAATCAAAAAGACTTTAAGTAGATGTAAGCTAAAGGAAATTTTTTTTGTAAGTTATAACCATAGACATCAATGAGAAATTAAACTTATTTGTTTCATATGGGACCTCAATGTCTTTTATGCAATGACTTTTTATGGCAATGAGATTCATGAAGTCAAAAGAACATGTGCACAATATGAAACGACATGAAACCCACAAATTTTAAGTACAAAATCTCATTAATTTTGAGTCAAAAGTGTTATAAAATGAAAAATAATATTTTGATTATATGAAGCTTGGAGACCAAGGTGGTCACATACACAGAAAACCAAAAGATACCATGACTACAAAAAGAAAAAAAAAAAAGGCAATTATTGTATCCATTATTGGTGTGACCTTTTTATTGTCGCAAACCAAACAATATCATTCAGTGAATAAGGCTGCTGGCTATCTAAATGCACAGCCAAACATAAAAAAATAAATTAAAATTGATTATTTAGTATATATTTAAGCACATAACTAGAAAACAACCATCTGATATAAAAGGTCAATGGATATATAGTAGAAGATTTAATGTGTAACTGTTATGAAAAAGTACAGATACTTTTCTTGGATTCTTGAGGCTTCTCAGGAAGTTTCTTTGAGAGTTGATTTAGAAGTCGGACCCTTGGATGCACCATTTCTAGCTTTGGCATTGGTGTACCCTCCTTTTTAGGTGTTTGTCAGCCTTCAGGGATGGCATGTTGCTCAAAATACCTAAAACAAATTAATTAAAAATACCATATATATGGTATATATATATATATATATATATATATATATATATATATATATATATATATATATATCAATAAATAATAATTGTGTTGTGTTGTTTTGTTTTGGTTAACCTTGAAACATATGCAATGACTTTTATAGGATTCTAAGCTTACTAGAAATAGCATTTGAATAGTGGAAGTGAAATCCCAGCTTATGTTGATAGTGAACAATTAATGGTGGAGAGTAGTTTCGAAATGACAATAAATACTGGGAGATATGATAGATCATCCATGCAATGCAGCCTTTTAGCATCAACTCAGTAAAATTTTCTGATAGTCTTTGATAAACCGTGTAATTTTTTTTTCATTATAGGATATACAATTATAATTACAAGAGAACTTTTATTGGAAATATATATTGTTAATTGAAAAGTTATTAAAATACTTTAATTGGATGAAATACTAATTTGTACGTGATTATTACTGATAAATTTTCATATATAGTAAGAATCAAATATATATCGTTTTTTATATGTATTTAAACGTATATATATTTCTATCTTTTTAAGTAAATTTTATAAAAACTTTCAAAAAAAAAAAAAAAACATCACTACATTTTATTATTATATGAGAAATATTGACTATCTTTCAACATTTTTAACTACGTATAGACACGTTAATTATTGAAGTTTTTTTCGAGTAAACATATAAAAAAAAGAGTTTTTGTGAAAAATAGTAGATCTAGATCTTAACCACTCTTATTTATAAGTCAATCTATATATATAGGAGTTTTAACATATTTTTTAATTCAAAATTTTAAAATAATAAATTTGTGAATTTTTTTTATGTTCTTTAACTCTCACACTTAAAACTTAAACTTATGTGTGCTTTCTTAATAAGGACAATTACAGTATTTGTAGTACATGTGAGAAATTGGATTGTTTGATTGTATCTTATCTCACCAATATGTAAAAATGATTTAGCTAAAATTTTGCATAAATTTAAGATTGGTTAACCTATTATGTGATAGGTTATATTGAAGATATATGGGAATACTTATGCTCAAATATGAAACTATTGATGAATATAGCACAAATGACAACTTTTTTCATGTGTCACACTCACAAAAAAAATCAAAACAAAATATAAGAAAATATTTATCAAATAAAGAAAAAAAATGCATACATGGCAAACCCAGTGCACAACTGTGGCTCTCCTAGTACACAACACGTGGCAAACCAAACATTGACTCGTGTCTCGCTTAAACTAAAAACTTTACATCTCACTCTCTACCCACTTAGTCTCTTTCACTCGCCACCCACTCGTGTGCTCTCCCATTTCCCAACCACTCGCGTCCTCTTTCATTCCCTACCCAATGTGCCTCTCTCACTCCCAACCCCCAGACCATCTTCCATTTCAAGGTTTGTCATTGTAAAGTGTTTTTCTCTCTTTCAAATCCTACACTACTTTCCACTCTCTCAAACCCAATATTATTTTCCACACTCTCAAACCCTGATCTTTTCTGCATGGTGCACATTATCATGTGTTCTTCAAAGTAGTTTCTTTATTTCATTCAATGCCAAAATGATGCACTGATTTTGTATTCAACCTTTTCTTTAACTCCAATAGTCACCAAAGATAGGAAATCTCTACCCAAGGATAGAAGTTGTATTCACAATAAAATTTGAACCTTTGGAAAGCGAATCAATAAGATAATATAGTTTTATTATTTATTACTTTAATTATTATTCCAATTCAAATATAATACATAATGTTCTTGATTTTTTCATATGATATAAAATTATTTTCATTAATAATTACTAAATCGGACTCCATTCTTTTTTGACTCCATTCTTTTTTGAACAGCAAAGAATAAATAAAATAAAAGGAACATTTAAGGGGTGTTTCAACCGTTCTACAACACACTCTAATCAAGACTAAGTGTCACACCTACCAAAACATAAATTCATACAGAAGGACCTTATACTAAACAGATAAAAAACCATGAATTAGAACACCTAAAACAAAGCATAACCAATAACCAGGAAGGAGACTACACACAAAATACAAACACATACAGAACCACGAACAAACAGGGAAGGAGTCATCCAACCATACCTCAAGAGTTGCTAAGCCAATGATTGGAGGCACTGCACCAGAGAGAGAATCCAGTCCGAATAAGAAAATGTGGTTCTCTTCATCTTGTACTTAACCCATAACCAACCCTTAAGTTGAACTAGACTAAAGATTTCATCAGCATCCACAACCCCACTCTTGAAAACCACCTTATTTCTGTGACTCCATACTTCCAAAACAATGGCTACCTACAACCCTTTCCAGGCTCTATTAGTGCTCTGCTTTTGGCCCAATAAACAGAAACTCTGAAAATTGACAAGAGTGACATGATGTCTAACACTCACCTTCCCAATCCATATGTTACATCGATCCCACACTTGTTGTACCACAATACAAGTATTAAACAAGTGATTGTTGGATTCAATGGTACAGAGGACAAAGCGGATTTGTCAACTGAACTCCCCTTCAAGCTAAGTTTAGTTGGCAATTTATCCAAACGTATCCTCCACGCATCCACTATCGCTGAAGGGGCAGCACTTAAGCTTCACAACAACTTAAACGACTCTGAAGACTGTATAAAGTACTCACCGTTCAAGATGCTATAACCAGATCTGACAATATTTCCTGAGTATCCTAACCCATCCACACCAGCCTATCTTCTCTCCTATCATCCGACAAGAGATTACTCCAAGGTTATTTTGTTTAGTTCACTTCATTCATGCATTATTATAAAAATTCATGTACTCCAAGGTTATTTTGTTTGATTTATATAAGAAAATGTTTTGTTAGTAAAATTATTGAAAGGAATATGAGGTTTTTTATTGTAATAGTTGATTGCGTATTATTGAAGAACTTAGAACACAAAAGGTTATTTACTTGTAATTATATGTCGTACACCCTGCTTATGATAATTTTTGTTTCTTATTTTTTATTATTTTACCAAACGTACTTCTATATAAAAAGTGTTCTCCGTCGAATATAATTCTTCTTGAAATATTATTAATGTGTTAAATATTTCAGGCTAATGTTTAGTTCACAAAAATTCAATCTGTTGAAAATCGAATATTTAAAATTTAAACTCGCAAATCAACCATTTAAGTTTAGGTTGAACCAGATTTAGATAAAACTGAGTTCGGATTAAATAGTGGATACTATTGGGATTTGGACTTTGAACTGATCAACCTTTTTTAAAAAAATATATATATTTTCATTTGAAAACACAAAGTTGGAACTGTTTTTTTGAGAGGGCCATTTAAAATATAATACTAGAACCCAATATTAGTTAATAAAATATATATTTTATAGTAATTGTAGACCAGTAACGTTAGTTTTCTTTTTATGCTAATTTTTTAAAGTAAAAGATAATTAATCATTATGTTCGATTATCCATGATATTAAAATTTTAAATTGAATCTTTCCCACGATATCCATTCTAATTGATTCGGCCTGGGACTGGGCCAGATGTTGATTTTTCGATCCCTATTTGGGGTATTACCATTTGCAAGAACGATATTGAACAAAATTATTGATATCATTATCACTGTTACAAAATACAAAATAAACATATAATCTAAGATACAAGTTAAAAAGAATAATGGAAAAGATAAAAAGAAAAACCAAATAAAATTGTAATTGAATAATTAATTTCTAACAAAAGTAATGTTATTTTCCTAATATCCACTAGTAGAAAAAAGATATTTAATCGCGGTTGTATAAGATTTAAAAGTTTTTTTATGCAACCACAATGAATGCAACCGCGATAAAAAGTAATGAAGATATAAATGCGGTTGTATAATCGCGATGAAAAATATAACACATACAAACGCGGTTCCTACTATCAACCACGTTTGTATTCTTTTTTTAGAGTTCCCTCTCTTCCTCCCTCGTGTGCCCTTTATTCTGTCACCCTCATTTGTCGTTCCTTTTTCTTCTTCTTCCTCCCTCGCAGTACCCACTCCCCCTCCCATGGCTTCCTTGGTTTGGAAAACCTGCATGGTGGCGGGACAGGTGTTGTTGTCGTTGTCCATGGCATGGAATTTCCCGGGGTATGTGAAGATGTTGGTGGATGATGTGAGGGATTTGGATGAGTGGGGGTGGGAGGAAGATAAAGAAATTGCGGATTTGAGCTTCAAGGACGAGATTCTTCGTGTTGCCGCTCAAAAGGGAGATAAGGAGAAAATTGCCTACTTAGAGACTCTGGGTCTCTCTCTCTTGGTCTATCAACGTTGCCGGATATCTCTCCGCTCATACCCTCTCCTCTCTCATACACAAGGTTACGTGCATCAAGCAACTCTTCTTTTCTCCCGCTGATAACGATAACGATTACGATCTCCACCTCTTCTTGCTCATGAGAAACATTCGCCTCACGATGCGCCACTTGTCCATTTCAATTGACAAAGACCTGCAACGCACTTTCTTATTTTTCGAAAAGCTTCCAGCAAAGCCTGGTGGCCTAAACATCTTGGCTTCCCGAGATGCTGCTTTCTCTTCCTTAATCCAATCCTTCCCTCGTCTCCTTCACTTATCCATTGACAACCACTTAACACACATACTTGATTCTCTCCACAATTTTGGAATCCCCTCCGTTGACAACCACTTAACACACATACTTGATTCTCTTCGCAATTTTGGAATCCCCACATATCGGTTTGCCAAGGAGGAAGAAGAAGAAGAAAAGAGAATGGCAAACGCGTGAGGGTGGAAGAGAGGGAACTCTAAAAAAGTGGGATACAAACGCGGTTCCCTCTAACAATCGCGTTTGTATCCTCCTGCAAATTAATTTTTAAATTATTTTACAGGAAGATACGAAGGCGGTTATTAGTGGAAACCGCAGTTGTTAGTGGAAACTGCGTTTGTATCCTCCTGCAAAATAATTTAAAAATTATTTTACAGATACCAACGCGGTTGTTTCCAGAACCGCGTTGGTATCTCTCTACAATTTTTAATTTTAAATTATTTGTGGCTTACCATCGCGGTTCTCACGTTAACCACGCTGGTATAATTATACTTAATTTCAAAAATGTCACCGCGTTGTTTTTAATTGTGGTTCCTTCTTAACCGCAATGATATCCCCACCTTAAAATGTGTTTTTTCTACTAGTGATCCCCTGAAGTGGGCACTCCCATCTTGAAAACTAGCAACAAATAGAGTAAGATTTATTAAAAGTATCAACAATTTGGTATGACCGAAAGAAAAGAATTGGAAATGAGTTTGGATTTTTTCTTAAATTATTTGAAAATAATCAATATCTATATATTTTGTTATTTTGTAAAAAATATATAGAAAAGGTGATATGTCAAATTGATTCACAATATGCACAAATCATCAAGCATATAAACTAAACATTAAAGCTTAAAAATGGTCGAAGCCAAAGTACATCTTCTTCAAAAGACCAAGAGATTAAATAAAAACCTAGAAAAGAAACAACATCAAATAACTAAGTCACTAATAGTCACTAATATATGGATAAGAAGTTAAATTAGAAACACAAGGCCTTCAACTATACAACAAAATTCAAAAAGAATTTAAGAATCTTTAAGATGGTGTAAACTTAATAAATCAGAGCAGGTAATAACAACCTTAATCATGAAAAATAAATAAAATTTGCATCAACTAACTCTAATGTTTAACAACAAAATAAATATACTAATGAGCCTATAGAATGAATATCATAGAACTCGATTATGTGATAGAAAGAAACTTTGTATCTTTAGTCATAGGTATGGACTAAGACTTAACAACAAGTGACTAATATTGATTAACTTTTCATGTTGAAAGTGAAAAAAAAAATAAAAAATCCTAATCATAGTTTTTCACAATTTCAATTGTTATACGATATAGAAGTTGTCACTGCATAACGAACACATGCTATAAGTGAGCGGGTTAATGTCATCAAAGATCTTTGTTGTGAAATTCAACTAATACTTGGACGAAAGAAAATGTTTTATCTTGAAGGTGAACACAGATGATGAAGAGCCTTCTTACCCATGAAGGAAAAGTATATTAAGAATACCATGTGTAAAAACAAAAATTTAATTTAATTTAATCTGTTTCCAAATCAAAACTCTGTTTTTTAGTATAAGAAATGGAAGGGGTATATATGTTAATAATCATTAGATTACATAAATTAATGAGTCTCTGTTATGTAATTTGTAATTATTTCTATATATTTATTTCCTCAATAACTATAAACACTTATTTAATTTTTTTTAATGTCACCTATATATATATATATATATATATATATATATATATATATATATATATATATATATATATATTAATTTAAGACATCAATTAAACTAAAACAACTCTTATAGTATTGACCTACATTATAGATGATAAATATATTAATCTGTAACGAATGTTAAATAAATACTTTTAATTATCTTTTCAGTTAATGAGGTGAATATAGTATCTAACTTGCGAATATTTATTACTTATTAATAATCAATTTTATTTGAATATTTAAAAAAATTAAATAATCAAATTAAAATTATTAGAAATATTAATAGTTAAGGAATTTTTTTAAAATTAATTTTATATATTTATACTTTTTATTTAGACTTATAAAATTAAAGTTGACTTTTGAAAAGTTAATTCTTTATATATTTATTTAATTTTTTGGAGAGACTAAATATATTTGCACCGATATTTTATTTTAAAATCTTATTTGAATTACCTTTTAAAATCAATATTTTATTAAAGTTTTATTTTAAACAATCATTTTAAAATAATTTTATTTAAAATGAAAAGAATAAAAGTAAAAGATATCTATATATGTTCTTTTTTTCAAGCTGACAGATAACAAGACATAACCTTTTTCGACAGAGAGCAAATAGTAGGTATGTACTAACTACACCGGTTCTAAGCCGTTGTCATTTATATATATGATACATTAACAATATTGAAATCTTAAATAATCCTACAGTTTTTTAAAAGAACTTATTAACTTATTTATTTTACTTTTAATAATATATTATATATTAAAATTAAAAATACTGTTACATAAAAACTAAAATAGTTTTATTTATCAATCACATATCACTCACTATTCTAAATGTAATTATTTGTAGGAAGAAGATCAATATTAAACTATACTCTTTTTATAAATGCTGATTAAAAAAATACTCTTTTTATAAATACACCTTAAACTTTAAAATTATTCTAGTTAATCTTTAAACCTTATTTCTATTTGTAAATAGACATTATAAATTTTAATTTCATTCGAATTGATCCTTAAACTTGATCATTTTTATAAATAAACATCTTAATATCATTTTCCTTCTAATTTATCCATAAAACATCATTCTTTATAATTGGTTTGTTTCATTTAGTTAAAAGTTAAATTGTGTATCTTAAACGTCAATCATGTATTAATATTTTTTTTCTTTTGTTGTGATTCTTTTTAATAAACAATGATTTTTGAAATACAAAAGAAAATAAAAAAGTGTATACTTAAATTTTTATTTATATTCTTAATGTTTCAAAAGCGATTTATTATTAAAAAACACTAATAAATGATTGTGAGTTAACATAAAAAAATTATTGAGATGTATTCTTTATTAGCTGTTTACTTTCAATTTAAAAGAAGATACTATTTACAAAATGCGTAAAATCTACGGATTAATTGAGGTAAAATTGGAATTGAGGTGTTTATCCGTAAAATGGATAAAAAAATCAAGGATTAATTAAATAAAATAAGATTTTAATATATTTATTCGTAGAAATAAAGTTTAAAAATCAATTAGAACGAAACTAAAATTTAAAGTGTTTATTTCTAAAGTTCAAGAGAAATATTTTTTAATTACGCATTCAATTTCATCACTTAATTACATCTTAAAAATACATTACAGATAAACACATAAGCAAATCATGACGGGATTTTTGTTTTCACATTAGTTTCTACTCACTTTTGTTTTTGTCTTCTTTGGCCGGTTGCGGGTCTTATTTATTTTTTACAATTATTTTTCATGCTTGTCTTTAACCTACAAAAAAACACTCATTTTTCATTCATTTCAACAATTTAATAGTTATATAATATTTTTTTCCCACAAAAAAGGTTTTGTAATTTAATACTTAATAAAAAAGGGAGCCCAACGAAAAAAAAAATGACGTATGACAGGTCTTTTTATCTAGTTCTGATACACTGGTATGGGAGAAAAAAGATTGTATCAAAATTAAAGAAAATTTCTCAGTAAGTATCTTTTATTTATCAGGCCATGACAGCTTGTAGTAACATGACAGGAAAATAACATAAGCAAGTAACATAGAGTCTATAAACAGTAGCGCTACTTATAAACACATAATAACAGTATCCTTATGAACTCTTCCATAATTCCCAGACAACCCATTTTAGTCATTCATACATCTTCAGCTTATTTATTGCTGCTTCCCTGAAAAAGCATTCAAAAGACATTTGATCAATGCCACAGAGAAGTCAATTAAGGAAAATCATGCATGCATGCATGCATTCATTCTTGTAGGCTATGGTGTGTGTGACATCAGTACAATCATCACTTTCCAAACTCAGATACATGATTACATGAAGTGAACTTAAAAAGAGTTTGTTTATATTCTCACACATATGATATATATATACATATGTATGTATATGTATCCATGTATACCTTCTTCCTAGTCTGGCTTGGAGTCTTCTTTGGAGCTGGTTTGGAGGCTGGGGCTTTAGGAGTGCCTGAACTAGGTTTGGCAGCAGTCTCTTTCTTCACCTGCCCTGCAGAGGAAGGAGATTTCTCAACAGGTTTCTGAGCTTTGAGTGATGCCATTTTACACTACACTTCTAAGCAAACACTTATCCTAGCCTCAGGTTTTAACACTACAGCATACGTCAATTTATAGCTGAGTTTAAGCATAATACGCCAATTACACCAAATTGCCAGAAACCATTATCTTGAGGGAATGGAATAAACTCAAGTATATGAGCTAATGGAGGGATAATGCTGCAGCATCTTATGCTCTACCTTAGTTAGGCAGCAGATATTATTGGATTCATATTCTACAATTTGGTTTCACTTGTTGAGGCCTGCATGATTCATATGCTGTTTTTATCAGAAGCCTTCTAGAAGACTGGTATTTCTTCGTTTGATAACAGCTATATACCTTTTCAATTTATCCCATGTAGATAATGGGTTCTTATCCTTATATGTTAAAGGCAACAGCAAAATAAGTGCCTGACATATTCTAAGAATTAACAAGAGATAAATTAATTGTTTGTGACTTCTTTTTTCTGTTAACGAATGAGATTGATTTGCTATAAAATATAAAGAAGACCGGACGTAACAAATATACTTGTTTTGTGTTTATGTTCTACATTTATGCACGAATTTGTTAGTGAGAAAACTTTTTCTTCTAAGTTATGTCTGCATCAATTTCGGGAGCTGAGATTAGTGTATAATTTGTGATGGTTGAGAAGTGTGAGAAAATAACAGCACATAATAAATTCTTGACGAAAATATTCCGAGTTTAAGAACAATTAACCCTAAAACAGTTCATTAAACTAAGTGTTTTTTAAATCATCAATGGAGCAACTGAACTGTATCAAAACTGGATTTTTACAGTACAAAATCTGGAAATATTATTATCTATATGATTAACGTTTTATTTTCAATATGTATACAAAATTAATATCCCAGCGTTTAGTTCAACGTGTATTACAATTTTGTTTCATCAAACAGTCCCACTGAATCGTGATATAAGTAAGGAATCTGCTTCACCTCAACGGGAAATTTTCGATTAATTAGACTGGTTTTGCAACTTCACCTCAAAAAGACAATCATTGGATGAATCCATGCAAGTGAAGAAGTAAAGTAAGAAAATTATATATAAGAATGAACAACAGTGTGTTACTCCGATAGATAAACAAGGCCAAATACATATTTCTTAATAATACGTTACAAGTAGCCACAACAACTGTGTTAATGAAGATCTAAAATCACCTTTTGATGCCAGCAACAAACCATTGCCCTCTTGATAACTAATACACTAGATGGAGTCTAGTAGTACAGCTGCTTGTTCTCCATGAAAAAACTGGACTATATTCAACAAATTTTGATCGCTTCATTTATGTTAATTAATCACCTTACAACTTGAATCGAATTACCACACTAACTGAGGTGGAGATTCGAACAACCAAACTTGAAATAAATAACATGGTCACTAATTTGTTAAGTCTTTAGTCAGTGAGGTTGCCCCATCCTCAAGGCTAGATATGCCACAATTCTGTATCCAATTAACATTACAGTCAATGCAGCCACTTCACCCCACATGTTATCACCAAGCTCCAGACACTTTATGGCAGGGAAATCTCTCACTCTACAATGTAACCCTGGTCCACACTCATATACCTCATTTATTGGATACTGGACTGCTACCAGAAGCTTATAGCAGTAGTGACTGAAAGAAAAGTACTTCAACCAAGCTATAAAAGCAGGCATTTGCTGAATATAGTAACCACCAGCCAAGAGAAACACCAGCATGGTCACTGAAGCTAGAGTTGTGGCCTGCTTCACATCCATGAGGATGGCACCAAGTGCTAGGCCTATGCCTTGAGACACTAGCACATTGAAAAGCATGATCAAGAGGGTTAACACAAATGTGACCAATGAAGGCTTGAGACCCCCCATCCAGTAGGAAATAGTTACAAATATGGTAGGAAGCACTAGCTCCATGGGCAAGTCCCCCACCATCCTGGCAACATAGTACGAGGAGAGTTGGTACATCCCTGAAGATCTTTCCTTTCTTAGCATTGGCCTCTCCAGAGGAAATGCAAAGATGGCATTGAAGAGAGGGAAGAATCCCCAGAAGATGGAGAAGAAGAAAAGGAGTCCCACCTGTTACAAGGGTTATATTGTTATAAGTACCACTAAATTAAGTTACCACTTTCTATTGAGTGTTTAGTGCATATTAACTAACACGAGAAAAATATCAGTATCTTTGAATTTTCATCCGAAAAAGAAACAGAATATAGGTTCATAAATACCTGATCTTGTACATGTGCAGGATCAGAGTGCCACCACAGAAGTCCTGAGAGAACGGATACAGACAGGACTTGGAAAATCCTTAAACCAGAAAAAGATTCATGCCTCCTCTCTTGTAAACCCCTCTTAAGAAGCACCCTGAATTGCCCCCACCAGCTGGTAGTCCATTGGTTATCAGAGCCTACGGGGCATAAACAATGACCATTTTAAGCAATGGTGTTATTTATAACTAACTTTTCTCAAAGAGAGCAAGAAAATTTCACTTACGTCTAGGTGTTCCTGATGTAAAAGCCAGAGGGTCACTGTTATTTTGTTGAATGTCTTCTTTAAGAGCAGGATATAAGTTTTTCTTAAAGGATGAAATTAGGGACTGTTTGACTGAAGCTTGATCCTCATTGTGGTCTATCTGATCATCATGTTTCACATCAGCAACTATGCCTGCCAAACCACAGAATCTAAAGTATTAGAGCTTATGCCTTTCAACAAAATGGATTCAAATCTTGTGCAATTATAGGGAATTCAGTTTAATTTGTCATCTAACTTTAAATTAAAATAGAATGGCTTCTAATCATCATAACATGATCAATAACACTGGCTTAAGACTCCATTGTTGCAGTTGATTAAATTGTGGCTAAAATTGGGCTGGCAGAAAAATCTTTTACCTTGAAGAAAAAAAATAACACAGCAACAAGGGTGAGAGTAAAAGTAACGACTCCATATTCAAAAAAGAAAAAGAAAAAGAATTACAAGCACTAATCATAGGAGAAAAAAGAATTCTTTTATAAGAAATCGTGGAAATATATGCAAAAAGAACATCTTTCACAAAACTTTATATGGCCACCATGAGAATCGGACCATTCCAATCAACTTTAACATCTATTAGATAAAGTTTGTCTGGTATTGATCTATGGCAACACAAAAGGGGTGAATGACTTATCAATTTACTGCTTCTAACCCATTATTACCAGGTGTTGCCACTTGACAACAAGGTTCATGAGTTGAGATAAAATCCTCAATCTTAACACACCTCCATTATTTAAAATCTGAAAATGAACCCTCACCTACCCAGTTAACTACAAGTGTAAAATCTCAAGAGTCACTGTAGTTTGGTGAGGTTGACATCCACAAACTCCCAAAATTTCCTTTCGCATCACAAAAATAAAAAACAGCAACGTTTCAGTTTTCAAAAGTCATAAAGACATGTTCAGTGCCCCATTGACCAACTTTCGAAACAAATTCCCCTCACCGTACCACATATTAAAAAATTTGTGGCCACCATGAATTTAACCACACACTTTTCTCACTATACTTTATATTAAATCTAATCTAATCATCAATCATCATGTTTAGCTTAACCCTACCTCACCTCACTGCACCAGTGAAAATTTAAACATGTATAACATCATATATTTTAAAATCATGTTCAACCATGAACATTTTTCACCCAATAAAGTAAAATAAATGAACCCTTAATTTGGTCACACTACTTAGTACTTACCATTAGCAAGGTCAAGGAGGAAATCTGCCGGGTTCATGAAATTGAAAGCTGGCACATACCCAATGGATCCGAGATAGTCCATGACCCGACCCGCATGCCCGCTATAAATCGGGTACCCGTCAGACAAAACCACCACCTTATCAAACATCCTATACAACCGGCTGGAAGGCTGGTGGATGGTGGTGACGACGGTCCGACCCGCCCGGGCGAGCCCGCGGAGCACCGACACAATAAGTTGTGCCGTGGTGGAGTCCAAACCCGAAGTTGGCTCGTCGACGAACAACAAACTCGGGTTGACCAACATCTCCTGCCCGATACTGACCCGTTTCCGTTCTCCACCCGAAATGCCCCGGAACAGAGCCATGCATCCTCCGACAGGGCTATTACGACACCGTGTGAGGCCGAGCTCCGCGATCACCATCTCGGCGTGCTCCTTCTTCTCTTCTCTGCTCAAACTCTTGGGCAGCCTCAACAGAGCCGCGTAAGTGAGGGTCTCCAACACTGTGAGGTGAGGGTAGAGAACGTCGTCTTGGGGTACGAACCCCACCTTTCGTTTCACGAAGGAGCTGTCGCTGTGGCCGTTGTACGTTATGGTGCCGGAAACTTTTCCGGCCAGCCTCCCCGCCAGGGCGGTTAAGAGGGTCGTCTTGCCGCTCCCGGAGGGACCCAGCATTGCCGTTAACTCGCCGGGATTCGCTACTCCGGTCACGCCGCTCAGCACCTTTCTTCTTAGCTTGGACTCATTTCGTAGAACGCAACCCTTCTTCTTCTGGCTTTCGAAGGTTATAGTGTAAGACACGTCTTCGAACTACACCACACAAGATAGACCAATTTAGAGTGATTAGAGAAAGATTCTTGTTACAACTATCTCTTTTATCATATGTAAAATATCTTTTTTAGATGAAGATCAAGCTGATCTTTGTGCATATTAATTATATAGATATTTCTATGGACAAATATTTGAAGGTATGAAATAAAATAAAACAAATGTAACATATATATATATATATATATATATATATATATATATATATATATATATATATATATATATATATAAATATATATATATATATATTATGAGGAGAGGAAAGAGAAGATTGATAAGTACTTTGAGGGTAATGGGGCGCAAGGATTGGTGAAGAACGGAAAATCTTGGTGGTGGTGGTGGAGTTGGCTGAGCCTGATGCTGCGTGGGAATGTCATTATCATCGAGTTCGAGACTTGGTTTGATTTTGTTAGTGGTAGAGGGTTCTGGTTCATGATGGACGGAGCTGGTCTCTGGTCGGGTTGATATGGGTGGAATGTTTGGTGCAATAGTGGTTTCTTGCTCAGGGGGCATCATCTCAGAAGTTGGAGATCCACTGAGATATGAAAGTAGTGATGAGAAAGAAGAGATATTAAGTGAGAGGGATTGTATGGATTAGAGGGAAGGAGGAGTAGAAAGGAGAAAGAAGAGCAAGGTAGAGTCACATGAGAGAACAGGTGTATGTGTAAAGTGGGGAAGCTAGGCACGAGAAGCACACAAGGATGTGATTGAACGATAACACAATATATAGTCTTAGGAAGAGAGACCACCACCATCTTGCAGCTACTGTGTTGTGGTTGCTGTCACTACTGTTGTTTGCTGTTCAAGGATGTTTTTGTTTTGTAATTTGTTGGCTATGCTCAAATATGATAATAATAATAAGAATAATATTACTAAAAAGGAATGGGTTTTGGTATCTGCTATTTTTACCTTTACAACGGGAAATGTATTGTAGATGGATGGATGGATATAATGGCATTGCATTCAACCCGGCCAAGTGTGTGGAGGGCATTTATTTGATTCCTTATCTTTTCTATGAAAAAAAGTAATGCAGATTTTTAAAGTTTCTGGGAAAAGGTTGGTAATAATACTAATAATCAAAAACAGCTTCGGGCCCCAATATCTGATTTCATAATATCCACTTGTCCTCAAAGTATGAAAATGCGTAATGCCTTTTCTGCAGCTTCCACTCTATTATTGCATGTTTTTTTACTATGGTAATTAACAAGATCAGTACCATTTTTTTAATTTATAGTATAGATTCTAGGAATATTATATACATACATATATATATATATATATATATATATATATATATATATATATATATATATATATATATATTCATCATCATCAATCAAGCATATCCTGCCAAAGCGTGGGGGATTTCTGTTTGCTTTTGTTTTATTCTAATATGCAGTTTGGAGCAATAGAAGTTGATACATTTATTAGAAAGAAAATGAAAAATTTAATGGACTTAGCTGTGATATGAATGTTAACTATCTTATATTATAGATGTAAAGTGATGACCTTTCTCATTATATAAGCAAAGTCAGTGAGCATGTACTTTATTTTAGACCAGCTACCGGAAAATATCTCAATTATAAAGTAAAAAGTGAAAAACTTTCTTTACATACATGCAATTGCTCGAGAATAAAGCTGGCGAACTAAAATTACATAAGATGCATCAATTATCCGTAAAATTGTAAAGTACAACTTCAGATAAACAAAAGCAAATAATCTACATTTCATTAAAAACCTGAGAGTAATATGAAATCTTTTAAAATGAGAAAAAAAACGTGTTGTAAGTAGTGCATAATACATAATAAATGCGAAATTAGTTTCTTAAAAAATGAAGATAATTATGAGTTTTAGCAGAAGCCATTATATAACTTATTCAAAGTAAGTTCAATTTTCGATCTTTTCTTTACCCTTTCCAGCTCAACATTAAATTTATCTTGAAAAAATCTTATCTCTTCTACTTTCAGCAATCTACTTTTCTTTTGCTTTTTGATCGTAAACAACATGCATCCTACCACCAAATAAAATATCTTCAATTATATGTACTGGTACTGAAACAAATGAAGAGTGCAATGCATAGTCCTAGACTCTTGTTTTACTGTAGAAGACATGGGGTAGGACACCAAACAAACCTGTACTGAAAGCACATATATGAAAATTCTTTTTATACATGTAGGTTGGATAACCACCAAAAAACACTTGTAGCTCTTTGCCTTAGACTCTCTTTATAGGGTATCTGTTTTCCAAGGGTGTGTTTGAAAAAAAAAAAGTATAACAAAAAAGCATTGTTCCCCCAAAGACTTTCTAGGTGTCAAGTACCCATTCATCAATGGAAGTTGTGGCGGAAATTAGTGTCGTCTTTCCCATAAAAGGCATGGGTTACACAGTATGGAGTCATTATCATTGAAAGGGGAGCTTCTTTTAAACCTTTTACTTTCAATTAACGAGTTGGGGTAGGTAAGTTTTTTTTTTTTTTTTTTTGTTACTGTGATCATGTAAGCCACCCCATGTTCAGAAGAAAAACCTTAAGGATAGCTCAGAATATTTTTTTTTATTCAATTTATAGATAGTTTAGAACTTTAATATTATCTCTGAAGTTAGAAAAGTTCAAGTCATTAATATTGGTGTTAGCTTAAGAGGATTCTGTCTAATGATGAGCAGCAATTTATAGAATTTATTGTGGTATTATCTTCCTAGGAAAAACAAAAGAGTTAAGTTATTCCGTAAATATGAGATTAATTAGGGTTAGGGCTAGAAATTGTTGATAAATTGGAGGTGGAAAGGTATAGGAAGGACGAATAATATATTCAAAACACATGAAGATATTCCCACTATTCGCTATACATGTTCCACCTCACAGTTGGTGGCTAATCAGAGGAAGCTAGCTTAAGAAGATTTGAAATGAGGTATAATATTCTAAAACTCTTTCGACCAAATATTCAGATTATATCTTGACGTTACGTGTCCAAGTTTTGGTGTTGAAAAAGATTAAACTCTGCCTACAAGTAAGAGACAACGACAGAAGAAAGTCAATTTTAAATAACCAGTTAACAAATGCATGTGTGTCCTAATTGAGAATTTGAGATCATGATTTATCAGAATGCAGTTCCTTTTTTGCTCGAAGGATTTCATAATGCAAACTGATATTCATCATTTTATTATATTTTATACTTAAAATTGCATTCTTTTTCAATTACAATATCGTTCTTCTTCTTTTTTTCCAATTTGAGTTTCCAACCTAAATCTAAGGTAATCAGTGGTGGAATTTAAATGGAGAAATTAAGATAACATATCTACCATCACTGTAAGTATTCACACCCTAGCTAAAATGACATTTTAATATTCATCTACCATATGCAGCATGTTAAATTATTACTAAAGAAATATATATATAATGAGAGGATTAAACTAAACTTATGCCACAAAAATTTTCAAACATAAGGTAATTAGTTCAAATATATTTTTAAAGAAATCTTCCCTAACTTAATCAAGTAGATATTTAAAAAAAAAAAAAGTCATGTTTGTGATTAATATTAAAATTAGTTAATCTAACCACACATTTATATTTCTCCTTATATATATATATATAAGTTTTAAAATACATTAATTATATTTCTTCATAGAAAATGTTCTATTTTTTTCTAATATTACAGACAAAAAATTATAATTCATAAACACCTTAACCAACATCTGGAGTCACATTCGATCCATAAAAGAATTTCATCCCTTTAATTTGTTTGCTCAATTTTTATCATATCAAAAGCTTCTATAATACCATTATAAACTATAAAAATTACTAATGTATTCTCTACTATATATCTTTTAAGAATATGACGAATGAGCAGGATAACCTTTAGCTATTCTCTCAGTAATACACTTAATGCTACTGAAAAAAGGCTTTTTCTATTGAAGTGTGATAATTTTTTTCAACCTTCTCACAGTAACGTACAATATTAAAAAGATTATAATTTTAAATTTATCAATTGGGTTAAACATATTATCTTTAGATATAGCTCCCTAAAAAGCCGTATATATCTTCACTCTTGTCAAAATCTGAAAATAATTATTAATTGTTCAATTATATGCTAATTTATAATTAAATAAAAATATGTTTTAATATTGCTAATATATAATACTTAAATTCTTTAATTTTATGTTTTAAAATTTTAATTTTTAGTTTGCATTATTTGTTTTGTTTTAGTTTTAATTAAAATGCTAGTTATTAAATAATAAAATATATGTCAATGTCACTTTAATGAACTATATAAAAAAACATGCATCTATATATTAAAAATTTAAAGGGAGGTACGAGGGTCATTTAGAAGGATTTCAGCGAAATAAGGGTGATTTTCTTAAATTTACTTACTATATAGCCTCTTTGACCAATGAGTAAAATATTTATATTTTTAGCTTTCCAATTTATATTAAATATTTTTATTTAATGATGAGACCATGCTGGGAGAATTTGGGGAAAAATACTAGGGAGATCTCAAACAATGAGAATTGAGCCACAACATTTATATACTTTTTCCGTCAGGAAGACTTTCGATACAGGGATCAAACTGTACTCGTCCAACCCACAAATCATCGGCTCTGATACCACTTACTTGAAAAATCCGAGGGAGAAACACTGGGGAGATCTTAAACAATGAGAACTGAGTCACACCATATATAAGGAATGACACCACCTTCAACAAAAAACCTTTAAGACATTAGGTTTGTGGGTCTTCTTTTTTATATGTTGCTCAACTTTCTCATTTCTATTCAATGTAGGACTTAAATTCACACTTGAATTCCTAACAGACCAAATTATGAATGAATTATTGATGATAAAGTTAATTATCGAAAACTATAATTTTCTTTTATCTATTTATTATAGTTTTTATTTAGTTGTTTGAAAAATTTAAGAATTCCCTTGTGGAGGAAATATTTTTAGATACAAATTAAAAATTATCTTTTAGAATCCATTTAACTTTTTGGTTAGCTTTTGTCTCATTTTTTTCTCACCTTAGAAAATAATTAGAAAAATGATATAATTAAAATGACATTTAAATATTTTATTATTAAATATAAAAGTTTATATAAATAGAAAAATCAGTTATTCAGGTTTCGTTTTAATATAATTACTATTTTCCTATAATAGTTTTTATCTTTTTCTTTTATTGTTTTTTCTAGATTTTTGATTTCATCTTTCATCAGACTGATGATCAAAGGTCACTTTTAGACTCGAAGGTCACCTTGACTTCTACCTGTGATTAGAGTAAGATTGTTCGACCAGAAGTTTGTTTATAATAAGTTTGTTTTTGCTTCTTTCTCTTTTAGAGTTAGATTGAGTTTTATATTTACTTGGGTAGATGGTGTTTGCATGTAGTATTTTTATCTTCAGGATGAGTCTCTATTAGTTCAGGGTCCTAGTGATATGTTCAAATATTAATCAGGACTTTGAAGTGCAAGTTAGGTTATCCCTATTATTTTAGGACTTTGGAGCTCTTTGTTTTTCAATAGAACTTTAGGGTAGAAAATCTGAATGAGATGGTGACTTAGCCAAAAATTTTATTATTATTCTTATAGGTGTTATTGATTGATTTGAATGTTATTTGTTTTGATTGAAAACTAATTTTGAAAATATAGAGATAGTTGCTTTTGATAAATTGGTAGATATATGTTGTTGTGAAGTTAAAGAAGCTCTTTGATGAGATTTAATAATAGTTTGATAGTTTTGATGTAGTTAGATGACTAGGTATTGAAAATGTCATGTTTGGGTTTTCAAAGATTTATTGTTTAGGGTGTCAGCGTCGGGCGCAACCTTTGCGAAAATCAGATGCATTTTTAGGAAATTGCTCTCGGGTTTGGTCATGTCGAGCGCAACATCTATGGTGCTATACATACGTGATTTAACAGAGGTGCTCTCGAGTATGGGTGGCATTGAGCACCACTTTCCTTGGTCGAGCATGACCCTAATCGTGTAGAGTTCAACCTAATTTTAAAATATTTCTTTTTCTTTTTTTGCATTTACATGTAATTTCTACTTCACTTCTTAAACATTGTACATTTTTATGCATTATTGGAGGATATAATTAATTATTTTATCAATGTGTGATGGATTGTGTGAAATGAAGATGAAAGTTTATGAATGGGTATATTTATATATATAATCTTAAGTTGATGGAAATAAATGTTATGCATGATATGTAAGATATGTTTTTCTATGATATTGAATGTGATCAAGACATAGTATCTTCAACAAATGAAATACTCATGTTGAAGTTGTTTAATTAGGATGTGCATTGTTTGTGGATTTGATAAATAAAGATATATCTTGACTTTATTGCTACATTTGAATCATATAGATGAATATTACCAAGTAATGAGAATCGAAAGAGGTTTATATGACTACGTCACAGTTTAGAAAAGAACTGACTATATCAGATCATATGGATTAACCTTGTCATATGAGATTGTGTATATGGAAACTGTGTCTGAGGTTTAAAATAAAGATTGATAAGAATAAATGGAATGGTTATGACAGATGCAGACATCTGAATCTTATTCAATGTATGAGTCTTGCGAAAATAGAGTCAAGTGTTTATATATGTGAGTTTGTATATTTTCTAATATGAGAAATTAGTTACAAGTTATTATAGATAATGATAATTGTAGTGTGACGTATAAGACGAATTTTGAAAGCTTCTGTGTTTGTAGTTTGGTTAAGATAGAAATTTAAATTTATGATTATACATTTTAGAACTTCCTAACTTATCCGTCTTTTTTCTTTTTGTATAGTGTTTGTGTTGTTTATAAATTTACGATGACTGTGTTTTAGACATAAATAAAAGATTTGATAGGTATTGTGACTTTATAATAAGTTAACGAAAAATATGTTTATCTTTTCTTAAATATAACGTGTGTATATATATATATATATATATATATATATATATATATATATATAAATAAAGTTATATGCTTGATATAGTTTACTAAGAGGTAAAATTTTAAGGATATTATATATAGATTTTCATAAATGAATTTGCTTAAAGCATAGTTATATACATAAACAAATCAGAATATATTTATTTATTTCTAGAAATTGAACATAAGTAATAGAATAATTTATTACCACTTCCTATGATAAAAAAAGGAATTAATTTGTTTTACAAAAGGAAGAGAAAGTTGGTCAGGTGAAATGTTATAATTTGGTAGATTAGTTTGATATTTTCAATTCGTCAATTAGTTCTAATTTATTAATATTTTTTTAAATTATAGATTAAAATAAAAATTAATTTTAAAAAATTATTATGTAAATATAATAATATTGTAATTAAAATTATTAATACTTACAAATGAAATTTCAACTTTTAATTATAATGAAATAGTTTAGTATAAAAAATTATTATTATTTTAATTTATTCAATTAAAAATATAAATTAATAATAAATATTTAATAAATACTTATATGATTAAATAGGTTTTAATATATATATATATATATATATATATATATATATATATATATATATATTAATATAAATATAAAATAAATAAAAAAACTAGTAACTGACCTGTCGGTATAGCTAGTCCCACTTTATTTTGGTAGAGTGAAAGTCTAAGCTAACACTTTTTTCACCCCTAAACTTTAGAAGGGGGCCTAAAATCCTAAGAAAAACATTAAGAATATTAGGGGCGTCAAACGAAGAATTAACCTATTTTATTCTTTAGTATATGGCTGTATGGTTATATTTTATTATTTCATTATCTCCTACCTATATGAAAACACATTAATATTACATTAGGAAGGATTAGAGTCAAAATGTACCCAAAGTATCAAATCCCCTTTATTTATTTATTGAATTGTTAAATAAAATTGAACGTACGTATATCCATTTTGCCTTTTCCTTCTTTTGTTGTAGGGCACACATTGTTGTGTTATTCCTTTTTATAATAATTAAGCACAAGTGGGTATGCGCCAAGTGTTCGAGCATTGATCTAGTGTCGGACGCTTTCAACAATTTCCAACAAGAAAAAGAATAAAATGACTCACTTTATCTTCAAAACTCGAACCTTGGTTGACAATTTGACACCGTTTTCTTTTAAATCTCTTTCTCTTAATGCATCTTATTTCTCTTATTTTTTTTTTTTTAACAGCCAAATCTTATTTCTCTTATGAATTAAGAAAAAAAAAACTATTCCCTTTTAAAGTGATGACGATGCATGATAGTTTCACAGCTCTCCAACTCACAAATATTATATAAAAGGTACATGTAATGTCAAAATCGTAGAGATATTTTAGATTGGTTTAATAAATAGTTTTACCGTTTACATAATTACAAAATGTAAAGAGAATAATATGATATATTGTTGAAGAAATTGGCAAAGCAAGTTTTTGCCCCAGTTAGATTATAATCTTGTTATTGGGAAAATATGATAATCATGCTAATTTTGGTGTTTATCAAATAATATCAAATGTATAAGTAATATATTTAATAAAATTTACTTAACTATTTTTACGACTATTGATTTGGTGTTATTTTTATTTTCATATTAAGAAAAAGAAAAATTATTATATTGTAGTATTTTTTATTTAATATGGTTTAATATATTATATTAAAATAGACTTAAATATCAATTTAACCCCTTAGGTTAAGTTTTATTTTTATCTCTCAAATTTCAAATTTCTTTTTCAGTCTCCCTAATTTGAAAATATATCACTTTGGTCTCTATTACATGGACTAAAAAACATTACAAAGTAAGGACCACAAGTGGATTATTTTTAGATTATAAATCTAAAAATAACACTTTTAAATTTTAGAGACAAGTGATAAGCTTGGCCCAAATTTGTGAAATAAAAAAAAAAAACAGTGAATAGTGATCCCATGATAGGAAGGAATTTTTAAGGAGAAAGATAATTAGAAATAAGAAGATTCTGACAAATTTACCCATTTTATTAGTTGCATTTTTTAATCATTTTTAATTAATTTTTTTTCTATAGTTTGAATAAAAAAATTTAAAAACTACAATTTTTAAGCTCTTTATTTTTCTCAAATAAAAAAGAGTAAATGGTTGATTTAGTAATTGTTAAATAATTATCCTAATAAATATGGTACACTTTTCACTTCTTTATTATTTGAACTAGTAATTTAATTTGTCAACACGATTCTTAAAATAAATAAAAACTGTATTTCATGTTTCAGCCAACTTCCAGGTACTTTTATTTAAGAAATAAAACTTCAAAGTTACATTTTATATATTATAAGATTATTTATAATATAAAAATGAAAGGTACACCTAAGACATAAATAGCTTACACCGTAAAAAAAATTAATTCAATTGGCAAGTATTACACCTACATTTCCTAAATTTTTCTATAAACATTCTTTGAATTTTTGTATTGAAGAATTAATCTAATTTATCAAAAATTTATTGTTGATAAATTCTTTTATCAATAATAGTAAATAAATATAAAAAATATGTGGGATGCATTAACCCTTTTATATATGTGTATGTGTAGGTAGAGCCTTCTAGACTTAATTTACTCAAAAAAATATTTGTAGAAGCTTTCGCAAAGTCATAAAAGATAACATGTTTCATAATTTTAACCTCTAGCTCTCTAGCTCCCTAACAAAACTTTAGTACATTCCTTTGATCTTTTACACAATGCTTTGAGCTTTTGCTTCCCAGTATTATATTAATTAGTTTTGAAAGTATAACAATGTGTCTTCAATACATCAAACTCAATTCTAATGCTTATATTTAGACGAACTATCTATTGTTGTTCTTTGCCAAGCAGCTCTTATTACATATATGCTTGGTATGTAGTTTACACAAAAAAAAGAAAGATAAAATATATACTATTATGCTGACATCTAATTTATGAAAAAATGTTATAGTACTCCAATCATTAAAGTCATATAATTACCATCATTTTGTGCATTGATCACACCAAAATGACTCTTTAAGGCTCAAAAGTTGTTTTTCACCAAGCTCATATTTTAGTGGTAGTGTTTCTATCATTGTCATAAACCTTCAACATTTCAAATCTACAATCTTCATACACATAACATCATACCTTTTCGGTAATCCTTTCAGCTTTACACAAGTAGTAAAAAAGTAACATTCACCTTACTATCATAATACTTCGTGATATACTAATATCAATGTGTCACAAACCAATAAAGTTATAGATTCCTAGATCAGTGTAGTCATTCTAAAGGCACATAGATTTTATGTAAGTAATTGGACACATACACCAATCAGAATATGAAAAAATAATATTAGTACATTTATTTGTAATCCATGTCCAAGATTTGAGTTTGGGAACACTCAAGATTTCTTGAGCATCAACTTTAGGATTCTTGAAAATAATACTATTTCTTTGAACCCAAACACTCCTTATTATCACCATTCACATATATTTCCACACTCTGTTTTGCTTATTATTCAATCCTAAGTGTGCTTAAACTGACAGAAGTAGACATCTGCCCTATGTGGTATCAAATTATACACCTGTCCACAAATCACACATTTTCCAAACATGTGTTACTATCCTACAGGTGAGAAATAGGTGTGGTACCGTTTCATCACTATCTTGACACATAACACATCCTCTAATGCTTAAGGTCATTCCTTTAGTCAGTAAATTTTCACATGTAGCTACGCTATTAATAATTACATGTCATGTGAAATGTTAGGTAGTTGGTAAGGCTTTAGTTATATAATGATCTTTTACCACCTCTATACGTATTTTTTAGTCTCTCATTTTGATTAGACCGGGTTTCAATGTCTTCATCCTTCCATATCCATTTATCCTCTTTGTCCCTAATGAATGTGACTCCTTCCACCTCACTCATGAAATTCGCCATCATACTTCTCTCACTCAACCCACTCTCTTCTCATTGGTAAATTTTGTGTCTAACTATTCCCACTCCAAAATTCAGTCTCTCCTAAGTTGACTTCCTTTATTATAAATTTCGTATATAACCTTGGGAATCTTTCTCTTAGAGGGACTCATAGTCCCTATGTCCCACTTTATATTGCTATTGAACCCATTACTCATTTGTCTTTCTCCACAAGTTCTTTGAATATCTTACCACCACTAAGAGTCATGACTTCCATCTCTAGTCTCATCTATAGTTCTCTAAGAACCATACTTAAACATCAATATATCCTTCCAAAGTCTTGTTTCATCACTAGCAAGTCTCCACTTCTATTTTCCAAGAAGAGCTAAGTTAAAACATTCCAAATTCCTTGCTCTCAACATATCCTCTTCCTTGAATTTACATACATTTGTTCGTTTATCCATGAGATCTTTCTACGCTTATGCCTCCATCCCTATAGAAATTCCTTCTCAATTCTCCTAACAGTCTTTTCCCTGTTAACTAACATTTGGATAATGGGTAAATAGAACAATGAGATGGGAAAAATAACTGATTTCAGAAGGGTGACCCTTCCTGCAAAAGAAATATGTCCTCATTTCTATCTAACCATCCTTTTCTCTAACTCTGATATCATGTCTTACCACTTATTGTTAGCCCCTACTTTTATTCCCAAGTAAGTGAAAGATATATTATTGATTCTGCAATTCAAAATTGCAACAAATCTTTTAGCCATCCTTTGTTGAATTCCCATACTCCCTAACTTGGTTTTGTGAAAATTGCTTTTATCTCCTTTACCTATCAGTCATTAAATTTTGTCATTGGACCATTTGTCTTTCTCCCTCATACCACACACACTTCTAATGTACCTCTACCATGTTTTGAGTCAATTGTACTATTGTTACATTTATTTAGATTCTTTTATGACCCATATTTTAATACTAATATATCTCTCTAAAGACCTCACTTATCCTTTCCTAATTTTCACTTCTATTTTGCTAATAGAGTCGCATTTGAATATAATAAACCTTCATTTGTTTCTTCTTGCACGTTGTTTCTTATTTTACCCATGTCTTTCTCTTTGTTCTTGCACATTATTTCTTATTTTACCTATGTCTTTCTCTTTGTTCTTGCACATTGTTTCTTATTTTACCGATATCTTTTTTGTATGATGTATCTCTCTTCAAATAATTTGTTTTTGAATCTTTATAATTTCTTTTCTTACTTTTTGAAATATTTTAAATATAGACTTGTAGAGTATAAGCATAACTCAAATCACTGATTTGATTAGAGTAACGGATAAGAATATGTGTTATCTTTCCAAATTAGTAATTTCTTTTTTATTTTTGCTATTAAACTTTATCGAAAATCAATTCTCCTATAATTCCCTCTAATTTAGACAAATGAAAGAGGGATTACTAACATCTATCTTAATTGTGTCCCAAAACTACTGTATAAAATTAAAATTAAAACTATCGGGTCCAAGATTTTTTCTTTTATCGAAGTCCTATACTGCATCTTTTACTTCCAGCTCTCAAAAGATACCCATTAGAGTATCATTGTCCTCTTGGATTATGCATGGAAAGATTACATTTTCCGATCTAACTTTTAAATCACATTTCTCCTTAAACCTATATTAAAAAAATATTATTTCTTCTTTAACTTTTTTTTCTTCAGACTATTTATTTACAATTCTAATCACTTAATCATATTCTTTAGTCTCCTCCACTTTATTGTTGATAAATAAAAAATAAACTTACATTTCTTTTTTACGTTTTTATATGTATTGGAATAAACAAATATCGCTAATACGAAACAGGAATTGAGAATTCTATTTTTTTAATAACATCTTTGATTTACTTCAATTAATCCAATTTTTTGTTATGAACTGCATGACATCCAATAATTTGAAAATGAATTGTGCCAATCCAATACGTAAATAAGTCTACAAACTCATCCGCATCTATTATCATTTTATAACCTTTTATTGTTCATTTACCACATAAACATCGTATCCACCTTTCTACTGCGATTTTTTACGAGTGGGCATTTCTTGTATTCTGACTTAGCTTAAAAAAAAAAAATGCTTATTAAAAATACTACAACATGAACAAACACAGTGGCCATAAAATTATTGAAAGTTTTGACAAAAAAGGTACAGAAAATATATAGAAATAAAAAAGAATGAACTGCGCAAATGTTTACTATCGTGTGTACGTGTCCAAAGGAGCTGTCACAACAACTAAATGGAGCTTGACTCATCCATGAAAGGTAAAAGCAATACCGCATTAACGCACGCACAACATAATTTTATGTCTTCACAGGACACTATATTTCCGTCAACCTTGTCATCGACCAAAATAGAATTTTAAGATAGTAGGTTGCATGAGTGTTCTGTTTGTTTTTCATATTTAATTTTATACTTGCATAATATATAAATATATATATATATATATATATATATATATATATATGTATAAATAATAAGTACTTATGTATGAATCATGAAGACTGCTGCAACACAAAAAGCTGTGACAGACGTGTACGACATTGTAAACCACTCGGCAACACATGTGGGAGCATGTACTCTACGGAATGTCAACTAGATTCATTATATGGGACTTTAACAGACTTCCATGCATTAGTTTTTTAGTTCTTTCTGTGAACCTTAGCATTATTGATGATTATTGCACGAAATTTTACCTAGTGGAAACACATCTATTATGAGGTAACTTTTCATCCTATAATTTTGCTCATTTTCAGGACCAAATAATTAGTCGTATGATCAAAGATTGCTATATCTTCTTTCCTCTCAACAAAAACATAATCCATGAGTTTATCTAACTTCATTCATTCTCACTTGAAAACTCCATATTTTTGGTCATCTAAACCACTGTCTTGAACAATTCTGCCCTCCCTAAACTCTCAAACCACTCAAAAGATAACACTGTTGGAGAACCGTGCAAAAAAAATTTCAGGATACCAAGTTTTTTTCAACATATAAATTAATTTTCAGCAGAATATTTAACATAAATAATGAGTTATGATTTTTTTATGGGGGTAGATACTTAATACTAAAATATAAAAATATAGATTACTGATCTTTTACAATCTAGTTTATCTTCTTTATTATTTAATACAAAAAAATAAAATAAGTGAGAAAAATATTGATTAAAGAAAAGAAAATAAAATAGATCAAATTATCTATTTTCATATTCTAAAATTCATTCATTTAATGACAAAATGAATTAAAATTTGAAACGATAGTGATTTAAAATCTCAGAAAAATTTAAAATAAAATTACATAAATTAATCATCACAGCATGGGAAGCTCCACTTGTGGTTCTGTTACACTTGTATCTCCTTTCTCACCATCTCCTTTCCTTTTTTTTTTTTTTTAATTCTTTATATCCATGAAAAAACAAGTTAACCAATATCTAATTGCGCCTTTACAAAGTGATTTGAGGATATGCATCAACTATATCTTGAATACTTAACCTTTAAAAATGTTTAATTTTTATTGTGATTATTTATAGGGTTTAGGGTTTAATTAACGAAAGAAAAACTTGTTTTAGAGTATATAGAGGTCGAGGTTTAAGATTTGTTTTATTATCACATTTTTTGTTGTTCTGAATTCACTTTATATTCCACATAGCTAGGATGACATGTTATCATTCTCATATAGATATATATACACACACTACAATGTGTTATATATCCAAAGTGAAGTCACGTGGGAACCCTTAATTAATGAGTGACAAGTTCAACTCTTGCATTAACTTGATAAGTAGGACAAAATGCACTACTAAACGTTTATCTTATAATTCAAAGCACTCATGGACCAGAGGATCCAGCAAAGGGAATCGGATCTGCATCTTCCTGATTAAACTTTTGGTTATTTTCCCCTAATAAGTCTGAATTAGCAATGCTTTTTCCTTGCCCAGAGGCACAAAAGGAGATGTGATCGACATAAGGGCACAAAGGACCCAGATAGAGTAGTGTACACGAAGGCCCCAATAGTCGAGGGACACATAAAAAGACATCAGAAAACTTGTCCACCCTCTTCTTTTTCCATCAAAATCCTGGTTCCACTGGAAACCTCTTTAAATGGTGCAAATGTAAATGCTAAAACTTTGCCACCTATTAGTTGCTGTTATACTAAAGTGAAGCATCCACTAAATCTGTCATGTTCACCATGTTCTGAGTTGCCTTTAGTTTTGTGTTTCAAATATTTTAGTGCAGATTGGCCTATGTATCTATTAGTTCTTCTACTGAGTTAACTGGCTTCATCCAATACGTCATTCTCACAAGTGGTAAAGGCAATGCATATGCTAGAGGCCAAAATGGCTGGTCTATTTCACTTCCCTATCTTCTTTTCCATAAATCCTATTCTTCTAGTGTCCTTCGGTGCACACCATCGGGTCAATTAAAATCCATCTTTCAGCCATTTCACTATTTTCTAGCAAACTCTTACTTCTCTTAGTTAACTATTCTAATTCACCAAAGAGGCTGTAGAAAATATCGGAATTTCAGTGCACAACGAAAAGCAATTGCACTAAATGTTCCAACCACTAAGAAAGAATACCCTATATATAGTGAGAACAATTACACTTTAAAACTACCTTTGTTGGTATGACTTTTCTTTAACGGAAATCATATTAATAAATTAACACTAATAATTAACATGATGGAAACATATCAGTAGAATACAATGTACCGATTTTTACACTAACAAATGTTTTTGTCAAATACGTGCATCATAGTAAATTTTTAAAATATCTATATTAACTGTTTGTTATTTGTTCAATAATTTTTAGTAGATCAGATGTTATTTCACTTCACTGTAAGTCGCATATAACATTTTTAAAGAGAATTACGTGGTATATTAAAAGGAAAGTAAGGATATTAGTAGTGTGATTGAGATTTTTTTTTTTTTTCTCTTTCTCTTTCTCTTTGATGTATTCAACCTCACTCAACTATTTACTAAAAGGATAAATGTAACAAAACTCCCAGATTACTCTAAATACTCGTTATTCAAGGCACTTACGTTTTTAGGGCTTTAGGCTATAGTTGGCTCCACTAAGTGAAGTTAGGGAAATTTAATATTAATAAAAATGAAAATATCCTAACAGTATCAAGAAAAAGACGAGTCAAAGGTGGTCAAAGTAAAGGAGATAGTTATCGATTAAAAAATGTTGTTGATTCTACGATTTGACGAATATTTAGAAAGTAGACCAAAGTATGGTCCTTAAGGTTCATCTCCTCTTAATTAAGTAACCAGCAATTCCATGAAGAGAAAATGAGAACAAAACATCATGCTTCATCAATATGCTTCATTGGTCATTTCAGAAATAGTTTATTCCCTTATTCCGTATCTTCTTTCAGGGTGGAAACCCTTCCACTTGGAGACCCATTGTCCGTTCTTCCTAAGTGAGGTGGGAATTTTCAATACTTATTCCCTTCTTAAATAATATATGAATATATCCACCAAAGTTTCATGTATATTATCTATACATATTTTGCATAATATTGTTTGTTTGTTTGTTTTATAAAATGTAATCAAGGAATCTATGCAAACAGATGCTTAATAGAGAATCTACCAACACTTAAGTAACGGAACAAAACTCAACGATCATTAACTGTTAACAACCTCCATCAAGTTAGAGTTCAAATTTTAGCCTATTCTCTTAACATAAATAAACACACACGGGGCAATGAACCTCCTTTTAAACTCTTTTAGCTGATCTGAAATATTAAATATATATGTAAAATGTTCTGAAACAAATATATACAAATAAATCGTTTTTAACTGGTACGTTTGGCTTAGTATAGTAATGAGCTTGGGTACTTTAAATAAGATTTGAATGCTGAATTTTATGCGCGAAAAAAAAATTGACTGGAAAGAAACAATTTACTTACAAAGTGTCTTCAATTTTTCTTGAAAATATTAGTTTAAATGAACAGTGTTTAAAGGTTATAGTAACTTATTTGTCAACATAAATGAAAAAAGTACATTATTATTATTATTAAATAATTGCCAATGATTAATATTATACAAAAAGATTATCCAGTTTATAAATATTACGTATTACACGGTAAGAAATATATAGTTTTATATCCTAGTCGGTTGATAGAACAACATTTTTGTATATTTAAGGCATGGAGGATTAGAACAACATTATTGTCTATTACTTTAATTTACTGGAGTTTATCCTAAACTATGACCATGTGAAAAAAAAAATACAAAAAACATGACGATGTGATAAAAAAAAAAACTACAAAACATGACACAGTTATCTGGTTCCTCTATTTTATTTAACAATAATTAATTCTCCTTTCTATAAGTATTATTAGAATTAAAATTTAATTAAATATACAAACAATATAAAACATTTTAATACTGTCAATTAATTCTGCATTGTCATAAACTAAAAGTTAATCTATTACACACTACACCAATTTATTCCTGTGCACCCAATAAATTCATACAGTGTAATGAATATACATGCACACGGTTCACAAAGTGGCAAAATATCAGTGGTGAGTTCTTGGAGAAGAATCAAAAATAGAGGTGGGTCGGTAATGTTTATAGATTATGTATTTTTTGAATTAAATTATTTCAAGATACTGATTGAGTTTATGAGTAGCTATCCTTATACTTGATAAACTGAAAACAGTAAGAACTTTGAATTGCAGCAGAGAAAGATAATGATGGTTGTGATATAACAATGCAGCATACATTGCGCATGCATAGTCAAAATCAAAATCTTTAATTTGATAGTTCCCATGTTCAACTTCATCCTCATTCATGTTCGAAGAATTTTACACGTGGAGAAGTTGCGTACGAATACGTCTAATTCAAATAATCATAACTTGGTGATATTTTTATATAGACCACCCAACTTCGCACCTCACACACTGTAGTACGAATTCACAAATAGTTGAACACTTGTTTTTCAACCATAGACTAATTAATCTATGTGGGTTGACCAAATTTTTAAAGCTTTATTATTATTACTATATAGTGGCACCATAACCCACCACGCTAGCTACCAAGGTACCTAGTCAAAATGATAACTATACTTTTAGTGATCCGTTCTTCAGTGCTTTCTCCAAAATTGTCAATTAAACTCATAATAATATAGTGCACTCAACTTAACTCATATTTAATTATATATCCCACAAACAAAACTATGGAAAGCATCCTAGTTGACCAAGTTAAAAATTAATTATTCACCTTTTTTGTTGACTACTTTTAGTTAATCAAGAATTTTGGAGGTTGCAAATCATGATTTTGCTTCAAAATGAAGGAGATAAAGCCAAAAAGCAGCATGATGATTTAGTCTTTCAGTAAGTGGTTCAGCCAAGTGTATGGACGAAGTAATTTAAATTGCTTATGGAAGAGTCCTGTTTTTGTTTCTGTTTCTTTCGGCACCCACGTTGGTTGGTGCCACATGATGATAACTGGGATTCTGATTCTAATTATGCTTGTGGTCCATCTTTATGTAATGAAACATATAATTTTAGCATATGTATGTAGCTTCTCTGATTTCATAGCTCCATGTGTTTCATGATAAACGGAACTTGAGTATAATGATTTTTTGTCCACAAATTTTTGGCAAGGAGATGGTTTGTTTATCAATATAGAACTATACTATATTGCAAAAATAAGAAAGGATAAAGTAGAATATCGGTTTCGTAAGGATTTTGGGTTGCTATGTATTTCTTCTTTAATTTGATTACTACCTAGACAATGAATTAACTTCAATAAGTTCTTAAGAAACAAGTAACAAAAACCATATCCTAGCAGAGATATTGGATCCAGCATAAAGGATTGTAATATATCCAATCAAGGTTTGAATTCTTTCCATATTCATATTTAATATTTGATAACGTTTTAAGTATATCGAAAATGTAGAATAACAAATTACTAGGACAAGAAAACGGGTAAAAAGAAAGTATTATTCCTGTTCCTTAATAAGAAATATAACATTTTATATTAGATTTCACATGTTTCATATTTTTACTTTAGAAAACAAAATAATAAGAAGTGTAAAGAAAATTAATATTTTTAAAATTCATTAGTGTAAAATAGTATTTAATTTTATATTAACTAGTGAAAACACATGTGTTTTCACATTTTTATTATATATATATATATATATATATATATAATTTTATTGTTTTTATGAATAATTAATTAAAATATAAAAAACTGTTCACTTTAAAAAATACTATATATATATATATATATATATATATATAGTTTTAAAAAATAGTATTAAAAAAATATGTAATCATTATTTTTTAAAAGAGAAGTTATTTTTTATTCAATTATTTTATTAAATAAATTAATAAATTATTTTCATTTACTAGAGGGTATAATTGTCCAATTAAAAGATAATAATGAAAGAAGTTATAAAATAATATATCGTCTTTATATAATAGTATAAATGCAATGGTATAAATAATTATTAAAATAAAAAATTTATTAAATTATAAAAGATTTTATAAAAAGTAATAACAAAATAAATATAAATAATATTTATAATTTTATTGTAAGTAGCTTTTATTTATTTTGTAAATATTTTTTTTATGATGATAGTTATTTTGGTTTAAGAAACACTTACTCAAAAAGTAAAATGGTCAGAATTTGTATAATTAAATCTCTTTACTAATGTAAAAAGAAGAATCTCTTTATTAATATTATAGATTATTCATGTCAAATTATATTAAAAAATTCACTTAAATATGAATCACATAAAATAACCTATTTTACATGTGACCTAAAAAATTTATTTTACATCACTGTATATTGTCAATCATGTGTAAAAAAGTGTTTCTTTACAACAATTAATATTTTATTCAACATAACAAATAAAAAAAATGAGATGTTTTATGTTGATTAATTCAAAAATCAACTAAAAAAGAAGTATATTCTAAATCAGTTTTTGAACTAATCCACCTAAAAAAATCTTATTTTAATGTCACTTGAATTTTTAAATATATAATCTGTACCATCTCAACCAAATCAACATGTCAATCATGAAACAAAGACAGATAAATCAATCCGTTAGTAACTATGCCCTCGTTAGGTACAAATTAAATTTTTATTTAATTACAGTGTAAGATAAATTTGTTGAGTGTTATATAATAATTATTTTTAAAATCAAACTTATAATTTCTGATTAAGTTAATATTATAAGATTTAAGTAAAATTCCTAGTGCATAATAATTAAATCCAGTCAACTCTTAGTACCATAGATATCAACCTTCTTTAATTATTAAATTTCAATATAATTTTTAAAAAAATTAACAACCATTTGGAGTGCCGCGATAAATTCCCACATTATAATTAACTTTACTTTATATTACTGATTGTGATATGTAGCACATAATCTTAGGTCATGCATAAAATTTACAGCTTTTTAAATGACCCGTAAAGTCAATTTATGAGATGTCAATTCAAAAAATGATAAAGAATAATGATAAAAACTCAATTGAACGTCAGTAGGAATCCAAATACATCATGTTCCCAAAAAGTAATGAGTAACGTAATCCTCATAAAAAACATTACAACTCAAGTCAAGTATAAAATGCGTTAGTTTTATACACACGAAAACTTCTTATGAGAGAGTATGTCCAAAGGCATCTTCTTCAAAGTATAGTTAGAAAAAGTAGTGAAAATCTTTGATATTACAGCTTTAGAAACTAGTTGATTAAATGTTACTTTTGGGCAAAAATTAACAATCTAATAATAATAATAATAATAACAACAGCAACACAAAAACTGCACACACATTGTTATAAGTTAGTTAATTAGGTGAATAGTTTATGTTCTTCTTTTCTTTTCCAACCTTATTCTGAGTACATCATACATATAAATGGAATTAAAGAAAATGGTATAGGCCTTTAAATGAGTTACTGTTTATCAAAATCAATGCAGTAGGCAAATAGTTTCTTATTTGGGTATCTTCTAGTTGTGTAACCTACTTTATTTATAGAAATGTTGATATTTTTTTTATGAAGAAAAGGAAAGGTAGAGCATATAGGACAAAGAACCGGACTTAAAATAATGGCATCATAATGTCACTGAAGTGATATCTCTTGTGAGTTTTCGGACAAACTCTGAACCCATGTCACTAAGAGAAATGTTTGTCCCATTAAAGTTAATGGAAATCTTTCAAACCTTGCAAGTGGACAGAGACAAAATACTGATGTGTAGATACATCATTATTCTCATCTAACTTTCACCAACTTGCATTCCAGTACTTCTTCAAAACCAATATGGCATGATCATCTTTTGTTATGAACCTGAAGTAGAGGACTAGCTTCTTACTTAGGCACCATGATCATCTCCAAAAACAATATTGTGAAACACGTTGAGCCATACTCTCTTTGAAATTGGAAAAAGTAGGAGAAATTAATCCAGGTTCCTTGGTCAAAGCTTCTGTGGCTAGAATAATTATAATTTGAGAAGCACCCTCTGATGTGTTGAGTAGGGTATATAAATTGAACACTTATAGTGGGTTTGGTTAGGATAAGAATGTATTAGTTATTTGCACCCATTTCATGCAACGAAGAGACAAATATTCATTCAAACTCCACTTGTTACCCCCATTTTTGGACTCTTCTATTTGCATTATCCTTTGTTCTTACACAGGCACTTTCAAGTGGTGATGGAAGATGGACAAATAATCCTTTCCACATGGTTGAACCCTCTAACTCTATGCAAATTTGTCCGTTTTGAATCGCATTATTAAGTGTGGAGGAAAGGAAACTGGGGTACTCAAAACTGAGGCACTGTAGTATTGCATCAAAGTGTGGATAGGCCAAAGTGGACCCTAGCAGTTCTGTCATGTGCCGTAGACTATATTTTGATGTTTGTTTAACAATATTGAGACTCGTGTATATCGTTATCTCCACAAACTTTTCAAATCTTCTATTTATATCAAATTGGATAGCAACAGCATGGTTCCATTTTTGTAACATTTTTTAATGGAGCAAATGAGTCCAACTTAGAGCATGTAAGAAATTTGAGGTGATAAAATCGGTATAATATCATCAGTTCATTGCTGTTTGTTTTAGAGAAACTGAGGTGTCAACTCATTCATTGTTAAAGGCTTTTGACAGCAGAGGCTCACAATGCAGGGTTGCTTGATTATATGCTATTGAGTGAACTACTTTCCTCTAAATGATGTGATTTCCCGTAAAAGAAATTATTCCAAACTGTTAATGAACATATTCTATATATTCTATTCCATTTTTGAAAAAAGTCTGATAAATTTTGTTCCATCTGAGCAATGTGGCACGTTGCCTTCATTTGAGTTAGGCCGGTTGGCACCTGAAAGTAAACTATAGTTCCAAACATTGCACATCATCCAAATTCTTTCAAGAGATAATGGAAGTCAGAATCCAAGCAACAACAAAAAATGAGGTAAGTTGATTACAATAAAGAAGGTCTGAGTACAATGCTGTGTATATTAGTCACTGTTAAAATGGCACTAGAGCTAGTAGTACTGAAGATTCAAAATAGGTTGGACACCACTATGACAATATCTTGTGTTTGCTAGGGCAAGTTCGAATTATAGCATTTGCTTGCAGTCACCTTGATTGAACCTCACTGGCTTGAATGCTGGCACGGTATCTCCTTTAAACAACATATGGCATCTTGTGGTTTTTGTGAAAGGAAGATACTGAAATGAAAAAGTTTTGTAGATAGGCATGTAAAATTGGTGATCGATCAGATTCCATTTCTGTGGGGGACAATAATTTCTTATTCAACAAGAAATAATGAAGTGAAAAAATGAAAAAGGTGAAAGCAGTAAGTTGTAGCCAACAAGGCTACCCCATGCCTTCTTATTACCATATTTAAAGTTACAAAGCTGGTTGTGAAGGTATTTGTGAATTGAGGCTTCAAAATGGTAGAGCTGCTTTTGTTTTATCTTATATCTTGAACCATGTAGTGGAGACAGTGGGCCACGATCTGTTTTTGGTGTGGCTGAGCAAAGAACTGAAAACCTTAGGTCATAGATTGTCATCATTTTTTGAGATGACAGGACCCATCACCATCTAGTTTCTGATCGATGCTATTGCACTAACGTATGATGATGTACAGCTATTGGAGCTGGATGAGCATCCCTTGGGCCTGCTTCAGGACTCAGTCAATTTCCATTGGAGCTAAAACAAAAGAATCATTTTCCATTTGGGCCTTATGCATGATGTATGAGATGTAATATCAACGATCAACTTGTTGGTGCAGTTGGATCACCAACTTTCCAGGTCTTTTTCATCAACTCTTTGAAAACGTGATAACACAAGAAAAAGAAAATGCATGATTTTGACGTATGAGTGAACATTTCTTGAGTAATCAACATGGTTAATAAGTGAGACGAGAGAAAATTCAAACTTATTTCAAAGAGATTCCTCTATACAAGCTTCACCGAGTTCAATTTTCTTAAAATCAATCTAGTTGAACACGTAGAAATAGAGAGTTTTTCCTCCCGTAAGAGACTATCTTTTTCGATTTTGATTGGTTGAAATCCAAAATGATTTCCCGATAGTCTTGAAATATATTGATGACCCACACAAGTAACTACTAAGCAATAAAAAATCACAACTATAAACAAATCAACTCGCATTACAACAAAAAAATTATTCCAATTTTTATCTACTAAATGAAATAGTTGCTAATTGTGACTAAGATAGTCACCAAATTAAATTTTTGATTGCTAAATAACTACAAAATATGAATTTAGTGACCAATTAAGTCAATATAATTGGTATCTAACATTAACTACTAAAAGTTTTAGTAACCTATACTATTATATTCTAAATTGGTATCTAATTAAGTTAGAGACTAATTTAAAATCTATGGTGTAGGTTACTAAAACCTTGATAGTTAATATTATATACCAATTATTTTGACTTAATTGGTTACTAAATTTAATCATTATTTCTATTTTGTATAACAACTAAAATCTAATTTGATGATTATTTTTGTTATAATTAACAACCATTTTATTTAGTATCTAAAGATTGGTCTTTAAATAATTTTTTTATTTTATATTTGAACAATCTAAGAATAAACTTTTTCCATTCATTTGAGTATGTCCAAAGCAAAGAAAAAGCAAAACAAAAGAAAAAGAAAAAGAAAAAGAACAAGAAAGAGAACAAGAGTCAATAGATGGCGTATAATTGTAAAAATTGCGTATATTTAAAGTGTTGAACCAAAGGAAAGAGAAAGAAAGTAATGAATAATAGCCCTTACTATTGCTACCGGTTAACATATCAATGACAGTTAACAAAATAGTACATTAAAATCCATAGAGACCCCAATTAGAGAGAGGGAGGGGAAACCAATTAGTTCATAAGATTTGACCACCAGAAAAACAAATTAAATGAGACAATATTTCCTTTTTAAGTTTGGAGGACTGAAAGTATGGCAACAGAGGAATTAACTCTGAACGGTCCAATAATGCTAGAAAATAATTTATTGGATGATAAACTATTATCTCAAACAGCATTTTTATCAGGAAAGTTTTTGAAATTCAACCATTACTGAAAGAAAAATAGAACTATTGAGGATTGAAATCTTGTTCCTTAGTGACACTGGTTTCATTACAGGGAGAAAAAACTGCTTCTTTTTTTAATGAAACTAGAACCAGAAGCCCCTTAGAAACTGACACACTGTTCCAGATTTCAAAGGGTTTTTGCATTCGGCACCCTCATCTTTTAATCCTGCACCCTATAGAATTTAAATGACAACTTTACCCTCTGAAAATAAATGTTGAGATGTGGGTGACATTGTATTTCTTTGGAGAATTTTTTTTGCTTTGGAGCATTGGTAATGTGTGTTGTGGCTTGGAATGGTTGGCGGAGGTACTGGTTGTAGTGACTTTGGTCAGTAGGTGGTTTTTTATTTTGTAGTCTTTTGGATTGCACAATCTAAAGGTGAGAAATTAGATTTTTATATTTCGAAATATAGAATTTATATATATATATATATATATATATATATATATATATATATATATATATATTTTCTTATTCTATGTTCCAGAATATATATTTTGTTATTCCAGAATTTATGTTTCAAAATATAAATATATTGAATTTTAATATTTATTTTAACATTTGTATTTTTGTTTTTTATTAAAAATGTGATTATCAGTGGTTGTTGAATATAAAGGTGCAATCTCAATGATAGAGCAAAATATTTGATGAAGTTAATAAGTTATCTTATATGAATGAGTTAAATGTAATAAGGTTAGAGTATCTAAAGATGAATTGGTTTGAGAAGACTGCGTTCAACCATTTACAATAGATATGATAAGTTTAATTGCATTGAATTGTGTAAAAGACATGTGACATCCGATATATTAAAGATGTGATGTGTTTGTGTAGGTATTTGGTATGCGAGTCAAGTGCATAAGGTAGTCTTTGGACTAGGTTTTGTAATTGTCATATTGAGGTTTGGCAAAGCAAATGGACAATAGGGAAAGAAGACCTATATGTTGTTAGGTTGTAAGATGGGTAGTAAGTAAAAAATACATAACAATTTGAAAGTGATTATAACTAGTACAAGAAAGTATGATTCTCCTTTTATATGTATAGTACACGTGCATGATTCAGATTTTGTTCAAGTATTTTCCAATGCCTATGACCATGATTCAGATTATAGCTGGTACAAGTAAAATTGTAGGATGGTTGTCTCATACCAATAAACATATAGTTTACATAATATTAAGTGGATGTTAAGTTACGGTCTTCATATTATATTAATAGGATACAAGTATTTACTGAGATGTTAGGAATTATACATATATATATTAATCTTGCAAACAATTAACTTTATTCATACATATTATTTATTTTATTCTTGTATATAACTTTGTTCATATAAAAAATTAAATTTAATATATGCATTTATACTCAATTCATAAGTTATTTTTTTTCTATCAAAAAGCAAATACCATTTAAAATATACAATCCAATGTATTAATACATTATGGATTACACAATCTAAACATTCTAATTTATATTCTAAAAGATATTTTCAAACTCAGAAATACATTTTTAATTATGCAATCTGGAATGTATCAATACATCTCAGATTGCACATTCTGGAAGGTATACTCCAGATCTGAAAATATACTCTAAAATGTACAATGCATAATGTATTTTTTCACGGACAAGTTTGTCATTTCATTACCTCATTGAACAAGTTTAAAATTATGTGGTGGAAAATGCAACACGCTATTTAGAAAGGTATGGATCCATTTCTTGCATCACTTTCTTAACCAACATGGTTATTCTTTTTTAGGGAGTTGCACCCGCATGTTTTTCAATTTTCTAATGTCACCTCCATATGGTAGTAAAATGAAAAAATTGTCTCTGAAAACATGCGTTTTAGATTTCGTATTTTCTAATTCAAAAATACCTTCCAGAATGTATTTTATGGATTTAGAAATACTTTTTAGAATGTGCAAGAATGCATTTTTTATTTTCTATTCTGAAACATATATTCTACAATACAAAATAAAAAACACATTTCAAAACATACATTATGGAATAATTATTTTATATTTCAAAATGTACATAGGAGAACATAAATTTTATATTTCAAAATATACGTTTTTAAATACAAAATAAAAAATATATTCTAAATTATACATTCTAGAATTTTTAGATGAAAAATGTCACTTTTAATATTACGAAATGTATAATCCAAAATATCATCAAATTATATAATCTAGAAATGAAACTACAAAAAGAAAAACCCACTAATAATTTACTTTCAGAAAGAAAGGTAAATTTGTAATTGCAAGTTTTACGAGGCTGAAGCTGGAAAAGTATGGGATGCATAACGCAATACCCTTTTCTTTTATAGGTCTCCTATCATAAATCCATCTATAATGGGCATAATCAAGAAGAGTTTTTCCTGCATCCTAATACCCTCTTCCTGCACTCTCATACAAAATATAAAATGACAGTTATATCTTCAATTTTAAAAATATAAAGACCAAATTAGCCTCCATCTCTTTATTTTTATCCGGTTCACATGGCGAAAAAATTGATAACCGGATGAGTATGTCATCTGGTTTTCATTTTAGCATTTATTCACAAATTCAGCATCTGTTTGTTTCTATTCTTCCAAATCTTCGATTAATCCTTCAAGCAAGCAATACGTAAGTAATTTTTTGTGTTTATTATGAGTAAGTGATATTGTTGATTAGAGTAGTTGATTTAGGGTTTGGGGCACTGTCGACGGCGAACAGAAGAATTTTTCAATTTGGGGTATGAGAATCAGATCCGGTTCTCGTTTTGATTTGGAAATGAGAATCGGATGACCTCTCATCCAGTTCACATAATTTTTTTACAATGTGAACCAGATGGAGGTGTCATCCGGTTCTTATTTTTTTGCCAATGTGAACCGGATAGACATGTCATAGGGCAATTATAGAATTAAAATTTTATATTAAGGTGCAGGAAGAACTTGTCCCTAATCAATTACCGAATCATTCCCCTTCTTTCTAAGGTAAAAACTTCCTTCACCTCAACATTTTTTACCTACACCCCATCACGAACGTGAAATGGCTAAAATACTCTCTCCATTAGATTTCAAAAGATACTTTCTGAAAAATTTTCAAAATTGGTTTGTTAAAATGTAAATATTTTGGAATGTATCTTTTGAAAATAGGTTCTAAAAAATATTTTTCAGAATATAAAAATTATGTTTCGAAAATTATTTTCTAAAATTATATTTCAGAATATAAAATTTACATTTTAGAAAGTATTTTTCGATACATATTTTTAGAAAACATATTCTAAAACTTATTTTCAGGATAGATTATTTTCCATTTTTTTTAAAATTGATGGAATGCAAGGTCAAATAATAGGGTGCAGAAAGCTTTTGCCACTTTCCAATATAACCTAAGGATATCTTTGGAGGAGGTTATGAAAAATGATTTTCTTTTTACAGCCACGTAACGACTTGATAACATGTTTTAAATAAACTTTTTATAGACTTTTTGTAATTCTAAAGAAAAAGAGAGAAAGGAAAGAAAATGACAACCCCTTCATAATATGCTATGCTTTTTTAAAGATAGATTTTTAAAGATAATGTGATGATTAGAAAAATAAAAAATAAACTTTTGTAAAGTGAAAGAAAACAAAATGACACAGAGTATGAATACAAACAAAATGAACATATTATTACTCGGAGTTTATCTATATTTACTTTAACTATTAAGAAAATAAATAAACTTCTTAATGAATTAAAATTAACTTATATACAAATAAACAGTAAAATTATAGAAAAAATTACTTAAGTTATAGATTTGTTTGCGTGTATATTAGTTTTAACTTGGTTGATTTAATTTGTTTCTCCCCTAAAAATGTTTATTAAGAAACTCCACTTTAAGTATATCCAACCTACTCAAGATCAGTTAACTAAGTAATGGGTGTCTATCACCCAGTGATTGCTAAAATAAAGTTACACTAGAGTTCCAACTTAATGAAGCATGGTTACCAAGCCAACAAGACCATTGCACTCCAAAGGCCTTAATTTTCTCATGCTTGACAAGGTGATCTCTCTCTCTCTCCCTTCCCCTCTTATTTATAGGAAACATGTACATTTCTAAGTAACTACCTTATATCTGACTTTGTTACTAAATGTTGTTGGCACACTTTCCATTTGATTGTCCAAACAAATTCTCATCTGTCCTCCCCAATTAAGCAAGACTAAGAGGTGAGAACCAAAATACTGAAAATACTCATTATGCATCACATTATTATATTAGAGGATATCTTGTAGGTACAGTACAAAGCATAAGCCATTATGGCTAACTTAATCTTTCCATAGCAAACCAATTATAAAACAAGGGTGCAAGCTTGTAGAATATAGTCCTTGAGAAGCAAGCTCAACCTGTATTCTTCATCCCTGCAGCAATCCCATTTATGGTGATAAGCAAAGCATCTCTGATCTTACGGTTGTCATCATCACGTCTTAACCTCTTCAGTATCTCCACCTGCAACATGTTCAAGGGATTCAGAAAGGGAAGCCTATTCTCAATCAGCCTCCTCAAGCTCCTATTGTTCTGCTGAAGTTTCTCGTGTCCACTAATCACTAGTACAAACTTTTCAGCCGTCATGAGCTCACTTCTTAGTTCACCACCAAGCTCTTGCCTCTCCTGTGACACAAGGACTTCATCATAGTGCTTGGCTATAGGAATGTCTGCTTTCCCCAAAACCATCTCAATGAGGTCTATGGTGCTTTGGAAGAATGGCCATTCTTTGTACATGGCTTTTAGATCTTCAGTGAGACCTTTCTCACAAGCTCCTTTTAGGCCTGCTCCTACTCCAAGCCAAGCTGGAAGAACAAATCTTGTTTGTGTCCATGCAAATAGCCAGGGAATTGCACGAAGGTGTCCAATTCCTGTTGAGCTCTTCCTTCTTGTAGGGCGGCTACCTATGTTGAGGAAGCCAAGTTCTGCCTCTGGTGTGGCTTCATGGAAGTAGGCCAGGAATTCTGGATTTTCATACACCACATTGCGGTAACACTGGCAACTGATGTTTGAGATCTCTTCCATCACATTACGCCATTTTTCTTCTCGGGGTGGAATAGGAGGACGAAGGGTTGCAAGTAGCACTGCTGTGGTGTATATCTCGAGTTGTCTAACAGCTATTTGTGGCAACCCAAACTTGGCCTCCACCATCTCTCCCTGCTCAGTAGATCGAAGCGTTCCCTGCAATGCACCATCCAAAAATAATCTTGTTCTTTCAAAGAAGCAACTATTCCTTGATAATTAGTACTAGTAGTAACATTCTAAATCTAATTCATATCTTACTGAATGCTTCAACAATCTAAAAGTTCTTAAGAATGAATGATGCATAACCTACCATCACAGACCCAGGGGGCTGGGACTGAATAGCCAGATATGTTGGCCCTCCACCACGACCAATACTGCCTCCACGGCCGTGGAATAGTGTAACCTTTATACCATAATCATTGCATGCAGCTACAACATCCTCCTGAGCTTTGAAAAGTTCCCAGGCAGCGGTAAAGCGACCGGCGTCTTTACCCGAATCAGAATATCCAACCATAACCTGGATATACAAATTTATAATTCTCTCAGGTGAATTGCACGTTACAGACATAACAAAAAATGAGATGAAATGGTACCTCTTGATGTCCATTATGGTTCTTAATGATGTGTTCACGGTACCAGTCTATTGATAAAAGTTTTCGGATAACTGAACCAGCTCCTCTCAGGTCTTTCACAGTTTCAAACAGAGGTACTACTCGCAACCTATTGTCAACATGTCAGTAAAATTCAAACAATCTCGTCATAAAGCATCACAAAGTTTCTTTTCACTAGTACCCTTAAATTTTTCCTAGTAAGAAAATAGTGCCTAAATACATTACTCATCATGTTCTATTTCATACGATCAGGCCTTCCGTGCAATTAAATCCTCTTTGCTAAAGTTCCAAAAGTTTTGGCCAGAAAATTTACCTTAAGTTACTAGGATATGGCTAGTGAATAGCATAAACCAAATTTACATGTGTTTATAGCTAGCTAACATGTAATATATATACATCATAAAACATTTGCTTCAACTTTTATTTCAGAAATTATATTCACAAAAAAGATATAATGGACAATTTATTATTATTTTTTTCATATCAAGCACCATTTTGATGGGACCACTAAAAAGATATAAAGTTCCACCTAAGGTTCCATACTTACGTTCCACCAGGACATGCTTTTCCCAACTCACCAATAGCAGCAAGCCGTGCATCCTTCTGCAAAAGCTCTACTGCAAGGACGTCACTTGCCTGACAAAACCATTATTATCATTGTCAATACCAATTTCAATTTTTTTCAACTTTCTAAACAACACTATGCTTCACAGCTGTAGAGTTGAAAGGCCTAAACATATTACATGAAAAAAGTTATCAATAGCTATTTGAAGGGAAAATAACTTTTACATGCAATTGATATTGTGTAAACTGTATGCACAATTAGTAGTAGCAAATATCATACGTTTGAGGCCATAGAGATCACATAAGCTCCTAGTGAATCACTCCCTAGTTCAGCAGCAATTCGGAAAGTGTCCAAGACTTCTTTAACATCAGAAGGAACCTAAAAGAATAAATCAAGACCAATCAGAAATAACTATGAACATGGACAGAAAGAATTAAATTATTACATGTAGTTCAACTGTTTCTCACTTTAGATGAATAAGAATGCAACAAGAATAGTTAACTTTGATCCGGCTGTCACTGGTGACAATATCATGACAGAATTGAAAAGAGATTGAAAGAAACAAGCTATAATTTGTAGTATTCCTTTAAAAAATAAAAAAAAAAGTATAATTGGATTGAAACTGCTTCGTGCTCAAATATTCTTTTGTATCTTGGTTGCATTTTCAGAAATAACATTAGATCTAATTTTTTAATTATAAATGGGACATGGAAATGAGATGTTTGTGCTATGATTAGAATATGAAAAAGTATACATGAACTTAATGTCTAAATTAAAAAAAAAAAAAAGGAATATCATGTAGCAGATCAAGGTATTTTATTTTCTATTTTGAGTGCACATTTTGGTCCTCAAAGATACAGTCTCATCAGTTTGATTCTCTGATAGTAAACATCAAAATGATCTTCCAATGTCATTTATTTCATCCAATGGGTTTGATGTCAAAATTTGACATTGATGGACTATTTTACTGTATTTATTATTGAAGGCCAAAACTGCAGACACTTATATTGTATCAATGACCAATATAGGTGTTTACTCTTTTTTCTTTTCAACTGAAATAGGAAGTTCGATGATGAACTATTTCGTTCAACAAACTTATGAAAGATCACAACAATGGTTTTGGAACTAATCAACATTCAGCTAATCATATAGAAAAGTGAGGAGAGAATAACTTCAAAGTTTCACCCTTCAACTATGAAATCAACTTTTTTTCTTTTCTAAAATACAAAAAGAAGCTTTCCTGTCCCACAAGACAGCTTGCCAAATAGGTGCTTGGTATACTAAAAACTCAAACCATCTCACTAACCTCTATACTAACAGGAACTAGAGGCCTCTTCCCTTTCAGTTCTTTTGTTAAAAAGTCCAACTTCTTTTCTTCATCCCATTCACTGTAAGTACCCATATCTAAATACTCAGTTATTGCATCAAGTGCTTCTGCATGTCTCCCAGATTCCTGTCATAATTAAATTCTCAGGTCACAACAGGCTATCTAAGCAATAGTAAACATACAATTTAAATCAGACCTGACGCAAGTCAAGCTTCATTAACACCATTCCAAAGGTAGCAACTCTACGAATCAGATCAGCAAGCCGACCATCAGCTAGCACCCCAGATCCACATGATTGCTGAAGAAATGGATTGTTACATACTAATTGTGGACAACCCTTCGGGCACAAGAAGGAAAGAGAAAGAATACCAGAGATTCGTAACAGAGAAGCAGAGGTTCCAAAAGCTGATCAGATGTTTCATAGTACTCCAAAGGATCATAGTCACATGCAACATCCTCAAGAAGTAGTTCCAATCGTCTACGACTTCTCTCAAGCTGCAGAAGACATTTGCATTCATTGGATGACAACTTAATATTACTTAAAAATTTCAACACAATTTTTTTAGAAATTGTCTACATCCTCACATTCTGTTCAATCAGAAAATAATGTAATCTGTTATTTCATTTTTAAACCAGTATCTGGTGGAAATCATTTTAAGTCTTTGCAGAAGATGTACAAATGTCAGGAACTCATCAAGCACATGCAGGATATAAAGCCCATAATGTCTAATTTATTCTTCACACACACAAACAATAGACAATAAATACCGGCACAGTATAGTCATTTTTCAAGTACCAATCACTGGAAAAAAATTGAAGCAATACCTTATCCTTAACATTCCCCAAGACAATTCTATAAGGAGCGATTCCAGGAAGTTGAGGAAGCATTGGCTCTAAAAGCTTCTGAAAAGTGGACTTTCCTGTCTGGGGTTCCGCATACAATTTCTTTTGACCGAAAGAAGATGAAATTGCAGCCGAAGAAGCACTGGGGTTGGCATTTTTCGATGTAGTTGAACTTAAGGCAGCCCCACCATCCTATCAGTTAGAAAATATATATTATCGAATATGCTATGGCAGTATCAGAAATATCAGAATCACGGAATTGAACTACCTTGTGACTAGATTGCATGTAATCAGGTCCTGGAATGTCTAGTCTAGGATGCCGAGATTCACCATTTTCTGCACAAAAGAATATGTCCAAAAAGGATATGAATTAGAACACTAAAGATGCCCATTCCTCATGTATGACAAAATAGAAGTAATTTTAGTTTTCATTCAATGAAATGAAAACATCTAGGTGGTTCTAGGAAACAAAATTATGGACACCAATGACATAATATATGATATGCTCAAAGAACTAGATAGAAAATATTAATTCCGTTATCTGTACCAGCAATAGAAGGTAAATGAGCTCTAGCTGGAAGTTGTGTCGGGAGGGCAGGACTTCTATTCACAGATTGGTTCCAATTCTCTCGGGGATTCTCATGTTTAGCTTCTGCAAAGGAAGAGGTGACCATCAACTCTTGGATACAGATTATGATAGTATCAAACTAGCAGTTGATTTGATGTTAATCTTATATTATTAAAGCTAAGAAGCAGAAAAATCAGAAAACACTTCCAGGAAATCACACAAGCTCGCAAGCATCACCATTCGCAGTTGGAGTCAATTTTAGATAGACGAGACTTAACTATGGATTTCATGCCAACGTGACCCCTCAATTCTTAAGTCCAAATTAGTGTTAATAATTAGAAGGCATGAATTAAAAAGTTAGGCTTAAAAGAAAGAGGGAAAAAATTTGAATTTGAGTGATTTTAAAGCATTAAAATGTGATGTGCACAAGGAATTTATGTACTTTTGACAATCAGTGCTTTCTGGTCTTATAATATAAACATGATGAATATCCATTGGCAATCACCTAGAATGTCATGTGCCAGTCTTGACAACCTATCACTGCACTGGTTCATGGATAGCTCAAATCTGAGGCTGTCCACTTCCCGGATATAGAGATCAATTGCCATCCATCTAGACAGAAGTGAAACATCTTTTGTGACCTGAGTAAGAAAAAGAAAAACACTTAGAGAGAAACCATTAAATCTGTCAACATTTACAAGGTTAAAGCAAATTGGTTAGACAAATGTTCTCTGGCACTGAAAATCCAACCCAAGATTGGACAAAACATTCTGGTGAATTGACAATATTGTGTAAATTACACACAACAGATGCCTATGATTGAACTAGTAAAGAACATCCAGCCACCACCCCAGGAAAATTATAAAAAGAAATATTTCACGAAGTATTTAACATAATAATAAGTAGCCAACTTTTATTCCCCCTGACACTTCTCCAAGTTCAACAAGCATTAAAATTTTCCTTAACAGAAGCACAATGACACGTTTAAACTTAAAAATAACAAAATTTTGTCACAAATGTTCAGAAAGCATTTAAATTTTCCTTTACAAAAGCACACAAGAAATGTTTAAATTTTAATTAATAAAATTTATTACAAAAAATTATTACTGTATTACTGGAAAAGTCCTCACTCATTGAAAAGAACCTTCCACTTATTTCAAAAAGTGAAATCACTTTGTAAAGTATGGCAGCATGAACCTTAATGGATGTTAAAAATGTTCACCTTTGCTGTCACATTTGGGTTTCCATCCCTATCACCCCCCATCCAAGATCCAAACTTTATGGGAGTGCAGGTCAAGGGAAGTGGCTTTCCTGTATGCTGCAAGGGAAGATAGATTGTATTGAAAATCTTAAAGTGAACTTAAAGCCAAGACCATGAATTAAAGATGAGAGACCTTCTTTAGAGCATTGCTGACACGTCGTAAGTAATGAGGGACAGCTTTCCATAGTGACTGGTCCACAATGTTGAAACCTGGGGGAATTTATTGAACAAACAGTTCTTATCGTGCCACATATAGTTATCTTCTTTTACTGTCAACAAAATCATGCAAGTGCTGACTTATAGAATAATGAAGCAGCTTACCAGCTCTAGCTTCATCAACTGGAGTGGGCTTTTGGCGCCTTAGTTCATCTGTCTGCCATATTGAAGTTATCTCTCTCACCTACCAAACCAATTGTGCTTTATGAGAATACTAAAAATATTCCCAGAAACAAAAAATTGCACACACCATTTCGTAACTAAAGGAGATTATCTGCCATTTAAACACAGTAAAGCGGCTTTCTAGAGTGAAAATATAGTTCAGAAAAATTACCAGATCTTCAATCACCATTTCTCGATCTTCAGTGCTAAGATCAGGTCGATCATTGTAATCCAAAAGGTGCTACATGGAAGAGGGGGAAAGTAGTTAGAGACTGATGCTTGTATGACAATATAGATTGAAATTTTCAAGCTTTTGGAAATATTTTCTATGGCCAAACAAGGTCATAAAACTCACAGCAATTCTAACGTGTTTGAATTGTAAGGTTCGACGGTTAATCTGTGTGGGATGAGCCGTGAGAACAATTTCAACCTCCTGTGGCAACAGAAATCAAATTGAATTTTTAGACGGAAGAGAAGCTGGAACTAGATTACTGATTTAAAGACCATCAACGTAAACCTTGCGTTCCAAATCAATAACAAAAGAATAACTATATTGAAAGAAAATAACGAAAGGTTCAAAATTACTAATCTTAGTCTGCATGGTGCATTCAATAATTTCCAAAAAAAGCATCGCATAAGTTAGGATGAAAAAGTTCTCATAGAAGTTAGGCTAAAAGTTTTATACTTCTCACGGAAGGCCACTTGATTTCAGATTCATATTTGCTTATCAACCTATGCACATGACATGTAAAGAACAAAACAAACCTGCTTGCAGACTGTGTCATAAAGTTCTTCTGGTGAAACTCCACCCTGCACCAGCTGGTTAAATATATCATCGCAAGATTTTGCAATTTGTGCCATATTCCCTCCTTTACGAACCCTACAAAAGCACAAATTCTGTAAAGGACTACCCTACCTAGTAGTACTCTCTAAGTACTGAAATAAAATTCAATTGTTCAGCTTTTACAATTATATGGTATTATCAATAAAAACAAGAACAGACTAATCATCTAGTAGTGAGAGTAAAAAAAAAACTAATAAGCTGTGACCGAATTACCTGTGATGGGTCTCAGCTATGCCCATCAAGGTAAGATAGTGGCTGAAGGCACGAGCAAGGGTGAAAGCTTCCTCTAGTGTCATCTTTGACAACTCTGAAGCCAACTGCTTCTCAAGCAGCTCTGCCATGTTCAAAATACCAGCCTGCCTCATATTACAACCACTCTGCCAAAAAGAGAAATTCAAATCAGTGCCACCCCATTTTCACGTCCAAGATTCTAACACAAAGAACTCACACCACATGCACCACCACAATCCATAACAAACAAGAGCTCGCAAACCAGCTGGGTCATCCATCCCTTACCAACCCCCATCCCCATGCATCATGGTTCATGAAACACCAATGCATATATAAAAATATCCCAGAAACAGTAAAAGAAAGTAAATAGTATACATCTTATTCTATCACAAACCACCATGCATGTTAAATTCATTAACTTTCAAGCAAGATAGGAACTTTAATTTCAATTTCTGTCTGGCAGAGACTGCAAAACTGACAGAAGATAACAATTAAAAACAAAATATAAAGAGGTAATAGTAACACCCCCTTGAGGAAGATCCCCATGAGAGAAAGAAAAGGGAAAAGGGTGAAAGGTTGGTTTGACCTGAGCAAGGACTCGAATCCTTTCGAGCTTTTCAACCAAGTTGGTGCCAACCTCGCGCTGAAGAATGTCGTTGAGGAGATTCCCGAGCAACCTGCAGTCATCGTCGAAGCTCTGGAAGGAGATTTCCTCAGCAACATCGTCAGTGATGTCAGTCATTGGGAGGAAAGAAGGGAAGATAGGAAATGGAAGAAGGAGAAGGAGTGAGGAGTGTTATTAAATGAGAGTAGAGAAGAGAAAGTGGGGTCAGTGTAAAAGTTGAAGGAAACAAGGAACATGTGGCAAGCAGGCACAGCGGGAACCAAGCGGTTGTAATTGAAGTAATTGAAGTGTGAGTGTGAGTGGAATGGAACATACTCTAACTATTGTAACCTTGTACACTTGTATGGCATCTATGTGGGTAACTGTCTTTCAGTTCATTTAATCTCGTTTCATGTGATCCTACCCTCTAATCAGTGTTCCATTTATTGCTCTTATTTTATCTTCTTCTCTCACTAAACCCTCCATTTAATTTAATCACCACCCTTCTGTAATCATTGTATATTCAAAATCACTTTTTTCTATCTCCAATCGGACAAAGTTTAAGTTTAGCATATTCGAACCTCCCACGCCACCTATTTCACCAGAAAGTCTGCACTTTAAAGAAAAAAGAATATGCTAGTTTAACACTCCTGTGTAAAATAAACTTTCATTTAACAATTTTTTTATTAATAAAATATTATGTTTGAATAAAATAATAATATATGTTAATGTAAAATGAACGTGTACAGTTTTTTTAAAATAACACCACCCTTAAAAAAATTATATTTCTTCTCTCTTTTTTGCAAGTCTTTATACTATTCATTATTAATCACACAAAAACAGTAGAATATAATTATCATTAATAGTAAGATTAATATTAATATTAATCATATTAATAAAATTAATAAAAATCATATTAAAAACAATAATAATAATATTATTATTACTAATAAAATTAATATTTTTATGAATAATATTACTGATAATAATAAATTTTTAAAATTAATTATCGAGATTACTTATGAAAATATCCGTAACTAAACATACAATTTAAATTATAAATAATTATTTATATATATTTTAAATAAAATTTATAAATAATTATTTATAAATTCGTTTATAGATAACAATTGTATAAGTAAAATTAGTAAGTCATATCAAATTTATTTACAAATTATGATCGGTATATAATTATTTTAAAGTTTTTTATAAATAAAATCTGTAAATAATTATTTACTCATATAAAATAAATCTATAAATAATTATCTATAAATATAAAATAAATCTATAATTAAAATTTATTATAATTCTAAATTTATTTATGAATATTTAACCATAAGTAATAATTCATAAGAAAATCAAAAATTTATCTTAATATATAAAAATTGTATTATAATATAGAACTTAGTTATGAATTAATGTAATCTGCTGTGTTCCATTATACATTTTTCATATTTTATATATAAATCAAACAATACATCAATTCTTTCTTCTATTTCTATTCTCTTCATTTAATCCTTTAGTATTAATGTAAAGCCTAAATGATATACTCCGTTCATCTTTTTTAATAAGAAATACAAATTGAATTTTAATAAATAAAATACTAAAATCTTTAAAAACATCCCGTTTTTCATAACTATTATTAATAAGAGATAATCTTGTTTAAAGTAACTTAACGACTATTTCACTTATTACAATATCAACTCCTCTTATTATTATTATTATTATTATTATTATTATTATTATTATTATTATTATTATTATTATTATTAATTTTTATAAAATACAATTTTTAAATTAATTGTTATTATCATTTATCAGTGATGTGATGTATATTTAACTTTATTATTTTAAAATAATTATTATTTATTAATTTGGTATAGTTGAATATACCGTTAGGACATTATTAGTTAATTATATTTAAAATCTTAAAAATTTAAATTAATAGTACTTATAGAAAGTGATAGTATATTTAATTTTCCTGTGTGTTTGGTAAATGGAAAATAAAAAAAATGGATGAAAATAAAAATAAATTAAATATTTAGAAGAGAAAAAAGTAAAGTAAAAATAACTGGAAAGTGATAGAATTCACTTAACTATTTCTCATTTATTTTTTTATTATCTCTTTATATCCCTTTTCAGCTTGTTGTCTTCCACAGTGTAGTTTTAACTTATATTTTATTTATATTTATCTATCTGGGTCCTATTACAAATTTTTCATCTCCTTTACTTCGAGCTTTTGGATTGAGAAAAGTGATGTTATATGAAAGAGATGGTTTTACATCACAGTTACGTCTCTGCCTCGAAATCTTGCTTTATAAAAGCTTCACACTTTCTTTCACTGACACAGTCACAGGTATCTGTTGATGACGTGCCTTTATACATGCCAAGTGCCAATTTCTTTTTCTGATTCATCCCTAAACCTTCAAATTTCAACCACCAAAACCCAATTATTTCTCTCACGCCACCTAGCTCTTCATGGATTGGTTTTGTTCTGTTGCACACTTGGACACCCTCTTTAGATGTCTGTTTGATATTTCTTATTTCAAATAAAACATTCTGTTCTATCCTAACTTGTATTCATAATTATAACTCAGACTTTCATTATTCCTATCCTTCATTATATACTTTTAGACTTGTACCTTAGGTTTTTAGTTAGATTGTATGTAGTCATTCATTATGTGTAATCATTTTTTATAACAATAAAATACCATTTTATAAATATAGAAAGTAGTCTACCAATTTTATCAATAATTATTTTTTGTTAAAAAAAAATAGGACTGTAATATTAGGTTTTGATTGACACATTTTGTAGGCATTTTTGTTTCTCAACTAATTCTTTAATCTATTTATTTATTTTTCAACTTTTGTCAACTAGTAAGACTTTTTTTGCTGATTTTTTTTATCCTTTAAATACATAACTTCGGTACATCATTGTCTATTTGAATATTTTTTTTAATTCAATCTTTATCCTTTCTGTAATAGATATTGGATGTCTTCTTTAATGATAAAAAAAAACTAATGAAGAGGAATGTTGGTTTAAACAAAATACATCATTGAGAGTCGTTTAAAGATATTTCTTTTGTAATTATAAATAATTTTCTTTAGTTTATTTTTTTAAAATTGACAATAAAGAATTAAATATTGAATGAGTAATAACATTACTCTAATCTATTTTTATGAAGACATCAGTGGTAGTCTATTCAAAATAAATATAACATTGTTTGACAAAAAGTACATGTAGACATAGTCTAAAAAAGGTCAGAAACAGTCAATAACATTATAAAAGTTTTAGTTCATAGGTTTCGTGTAAAACTGTTCAACACTTTTATTTCCAAAACATCACAATTGTTTTTGTGTTTTTATCATTCTTAATCCCTGCAATTGCAAGAACGACAACAAGAGCATATATTTAACTACAACAAAGCATCTATATTTCCATAGATATGTTTATGCAAATATTTTTTCAGTTACCACCCTAATGAACCCAATTGTTACCTTTTATGACTGCCAAGTATTCCCCACATCTTAAAATATCATTTTCATGGATGTCAATGGTTCTAAACACCAATCAAAATATGTAAACATGTATATGTTTACCTCTTCAAATAGCTCAAGTTTTTTATTGTTTCAATGCAAATACCTCAATCACGTCATATTTCCTATTCTTAAAAATAATTTCACTCATGTGTTTCTATGTATACTATATCACTGTCATTCATAACATTCCCACACCTATCTCATGCTCTTATCCAGGCCAGCTAATGTGAATCCTAAGAAGTGTTATTTGGGCATATTGTGGTGCACAAGTTGTACTCTTAACCATGTTTCACACATTTTTCAAATTTTACCCATAACTAAACATGTAAAAAATAAGTGACTCACATTTTTCTTCCTAAAATTACACATAGCACATGATGCATTCTCGACTTTAATTTCTAAATTAATTAATTTGACTCTAGTTGGTAACATATTCAAAATTACTCTTCATGCACATATTTGAGAGGCAGGTAGTGCTTTGACTGACCAAAGGTTAAAAAATACTTCCTTCTCTTCTCCTAAGGCTTCTCCCGTTATCCTAATATATGAATCTTGGACACTGTATTCTAAGTTTTTCTTTCCTTTCCACACCCACTGGTCATCAAGAGTACCTTTAGGTCCAGTTTGCTGGATAATATTATACATGACCTCTACCATAGGTATTTCCCACTCAAATCAAGTCTTTCGCCACTCCAAATCCCATTTCCACACTTGACCAAGACACTCCCCTACTTCTTCTAATCTTAGACCTTTTTGTATAGAATTAGCATAGATTCTAGCAAACTCATCTTTAAGTGGCATGTTTCCTAGCCAACAGTCATTCTAAAACAATATATTATTACCTCTTCTAACTTTCCAGGTAATAGTCTCATTAAACCAATTTTCTCTCATGATTATCGCCACAAATACTTATGAGATCCCTCCACCATCTAGACTCTTGCTTATTAGAGCTAGTTTGATATAAACTTTGCCAAGGCCCATATCTTGATTCTATAATTTCCTTTCACAACCCTTTCTCCTGACTAGTGAGCCTCCATTTCCACTTACCTAGGAGGGTCTTATTAAAGCTAAGAATATCTTTTATGCCTAGATCCTCACATAACCTACTCTTGCAAATTATTGTCCATCTGACCCATACTGTTTTTTTCCTAACAACTTCCCATCTCCACAAAAACTATTGCTGAATTTTTATCATCCCATTATTAACAGATTTGGGAACCTTAAAAATTGATAGAAGGAAGATAAACATTGATGAGGGTGCAAGTTTTATCAAAGTATAACCTTCCCTACCATAGACATAAGTCTTCCTTTCCACTTGGATAACTTCTTTTTTACCTTGTCTAACAGCCCCCTCGAAAAAAAAAACACTTTTATGATTTCCACCTATAGGAACTCCTAAATAAACAAACGAGAATGACATAAACTTACAATTTAGCATAATCGCAAACCTCTCTAAGCTCACTTGATCAACTCCTACACCTCCTATAAAACTCTTAACTAAATTATCCCTAAGGCCCGATGCTAACTCAAAGACACCTTAGAATGCTTTTAATAGTTATAATATTTTTTGTATTACTTTTGCAAATGATTGTTGTATCATATGCAAATTGTAGCATGCTAACTCCTACATCTTTTCTTCTTATTTTAAGTCCCTCTAACAGTCCTTTTCTTTTTGTTTCCCTCACTGCACTTGACAAACCTTCTGCCATAATAAGAAAACAAAAAAAATAGTGCAAGTGGATCTTCTTGCCTAAGTCTTTTTTGAGGATTGAACTTAGTTATTGGACTACCATTTACCAAAACGGACACCTTAGAAGACTCAAGACAACTCCTCATCCATTTAATCCATTTTGCACCAAACCCTAGCCTCCCCAACATATAAACAAGGTACTCCCAATTAACGAAGTCATATGCTTCTCAAAGTCAACTTTAAAAACTAAACATGATTTACGGTTCTTCCTAACTTCATCTAGAACTTCATCTACAACGATCACACTTTTCAATAAGCCTTTATTTTATAAGAAAGCAGATTGTTTATAGTCTTAATACCTTTTTAAACAATTTGCTAAGATTTTAGAAATGATTTTATAGAAACTGCCGAAAAGATATATTCGTTTGTATTCTTCAAGATTCTAAGAGTTACGGACCTTTGGGATTAAAGTTATAAAGGAGACATTGATCCCTCTAAGCCGCGACCCAAAAATGTAAAAAACTCTCACTTTAATTTATTTTCAATTGTATTTTATAAGAAAATTCTATTAAATATTTAAAAATTTTATATTTTCCAACTAAGTTTTTACTGTTTAACCTTTTCTCATCCTCTTACACTTTTAAGACAATATGATCAGAAAAACTTACTAACACGGAGATGTCAAAAAGTCCGCTAAAAAACTCTTACTATACTTCCATGCACTACATCATTATTAGTCATTCACGCCTTAAGATGCACTACCTCTTAGCCTAATAATAACTTTATTTTTCTAAGTGATTCAATTATTAATCAAACTTATTTAAAAAAGAAAATACATTCCTAAATGATTAATCTAAAATGTATTTCTGGATCTAATAATGTATTTTAGATTGCACAATCTAAAAAGCACTCATTGATACATTTTAAAATGCATTTTTATTTAGAAATACATTGTAAATTACATAATCTAAAATATATTAATATATTTTAAAATTTATTAATTCATTTTATTTTTATCTAAAATATATATTAATATATTAATATATTTTAGAATTTATTAACATTCATAGTTACTGTTCACATAAACGTGGATTTCAACTGTTAGGCTGCATAAATTAATAAAGAAAAAGAGTTCAAAGAAAAAATCTATAAATTCTTATAATCTTTAATATCAAATCTAAATATTTTATAAAAAAAATTAGTGTGATTATAATAGTTATAAAAAATCTTAAAAATCAATTGTCTACTTTACTGTAAGTAACTAAGAAAATAAAAAATACATTAAAATGAATTCTGAAATAAAATTTATATTTATATTTTAATTACATAATATTAATAAAATAATAAATAAAAATATTTAATTATGTCAAACATATAAACAATATTATATAAGAATAAAAGATTAAAAAAATTGATGTGAACCATTGTCCACGTTGACATCTCTATGAAAAGAGCGTACCTAACAAGTCTCTGAAAAGAATATCCAAATCATAAATCATTGGCCAAGTATTTTCATGAGTCACTGATGAAATTCCTAATTTCAAAGCATAGCAAATATTACAAATTCTCTCTTTCAAGGAAATAAACTAAGCATGAAGAATCCAACTTTGTTTGGGATGATTGAAGTCGAAGCTATTCAAAGAATGACGTGAAACTTTTGTGGTGCAATTCCTTCCTTCAAATCATACTAAAACTGGAAATTGCTGTCATCATTTAGCTTCCCTCCATATCAAATATACTTTCCTTCAAAATTATCTTTAATTTATTTGAGGTTATATTTCGATTGTTTGAGGTTACATTTCAACACAAAAAAGTTGGAGACTGAATACATTCCTACATCTAGCTTCTTCTTTTTTTTCAAAGGTTCAACTTCATTTTGTTATTGAAATTAATTAGAAATAATATAGTTTTATGTGATGCTTCTAAAGAAATAATATATGATTTTTTAATTGAACTCCATATATGGCTTATATTGTGAGATCTTTATAGAGTTCAAACTTTCTACTGTAGTGCATATCCTTTGAATTAAATAATCTTGTGCGTACAATTTATGTTGTTTTATTTGTTAGCTTATTTATATTATGTTTTATAATATTCACCAAGCAATGTATTATATTTAGTAATGACTGATTATTCATTCTTGATGATATTCCTTATCAGCTTGATCTAAATAATTAAACTTTTCCTAATTGCTCAATGAAAACTATAGTTCTCTCATGCATGATAAGTTTTCTACTTATGCACACTTTTTTCTTTTGTTGACATCATTCTAAAGTTAGGTGTGTTTGTGTACATACGCACGAAAAATAATTTGTGCAGTACAAAAAATTGGTGTTTGTTTGCAGTAAAATTTCTAAAGAGGAGGATCACATGGGTGGCCAAATATTTCGCTCATCACTAGAGTTGCAGCAACCTCATCAGAAGAGTTAGACTTTGGAAGATTTTCACTTTTAATATCATCACATACCTAAATTTGCAAAACCTAAAGCATTTGAGAGATTGTAGAATGTTTTGCACTTGAACATCTCAAAATATTTTGGAGTGTGTCTGACACAAGGTATGGTAATACTCATGTCATTTTTTCACACAAAGTTTGAGAAAGTTGCATCTTGAATGCTTTCCTAGAAAGAGTTTTCAAGAATAGAGTAGGTATCCCAAGATGAAAGATTCGTTCAAATTGAGAGAGGTAAATATAAGTGGAGGAAAAATGGAAAGTATGAATGAGAAATGGATGAACGTGCCGATACGACTCAAGTATCTTAAGCAATTGAATGTTGATGTACACAATTTGATAACATTAGAAATTAAACAAATTTCAAACCATTCATACATTGAGCATGAATGGGATTAATATGATATTCCCAAATGTATCTATATATTTTGTGTGAACAGTGAGCAAAAGTTGAAAAATAATTAAAAAATAAATAAGATCTCTTATTATCTCCCAATCAAATGTATGAATAATATGAATGGTTGTTTAGTAAGTATCTATCTAATTTAAATTTAATATTCTTATTCAATTTCACTTTTTAGGATATATATATATATATATATATATATATATATATATATATATATATATATATATATATATATATATATATTTCTCAAATCAAATTTATAATCCTCTTTCATATTATCGAAATCTCAATCTCTATCTTTATACGTAACCTAATCGATATAATTTTTTTTATGTCATTTTCATTATTTTATTATTTTAAATATTTTTTTTGTATAAAACATAAAAATTACGTGATATTATCTCTAATATTCTATATTAAAAGGATAGATAGGTTCTTTATTTTAATGCCAAGTATCAAGAAAAAATTATAATTTATAAATATCAAATGAGAAAATCCAATAACAATTAGATAAAAATTAAATAATTATATAAAATAATTTAAAAGTATTTTAGTAATTTAAAAGAGATATGGATATCAAGATGAGAATGATGAGGAAAGAAATGAGGCAAGTACATGTATATCTTCATCTTCATACCTAATTTAAAAAAGTAAATATTATTCATTAAAATTTGGGACAAGTTTGGACAATATCTACAAAGACTAGTTCATTTGCAATATCTCCAATTTTCACATTTAAACTATAGTACTTTTATATAAGAGTGTAACTTGCTAATTAATTAGAAATCATTCTAATGGTGGCTTTTGAGGTAGTATAATAAGAACTTAAAAAAGATTGTATAGGATAATTTATAAAAATTTAATTAAAATAATATCATTCAATAACATTTAAATATTTAAATATGATAGTTACCTTAATATAAAAGTATCAAATGGTCCACTAGAAAACTTTTTATACTCATGATATCGAACTCCATATATCACAACATCGTCAGTCTTTGTCTAGCATGATCTTATGATGAATTATTAATCAAACTTACTTAAAAAAAAAATATACATTCCTGAATAAATAGTTCAAAATATATTTTTAGATCCACATTTCCGATGATAAAATCTCAATCAAATGTATTAATATATTTTGAAATTTGTTAATGCATTTTAAAATATGCAATTCATACTGTAATTTTATATCCTAAAATGCATTTTAGATTATATAATCTAAAATATATTAATACATTTTAAATTATACGATTCAAAAGGTATGTTTAAATCTGAAAATGTATTATAAATTGTACATTCTAAAATGTAATATATAATCAGATATGAAAATAGTTCTACAAATTTTGAAAACAAATTATGGATTCTCCGATCTAAAAACTTTCCTGATCACCCAATCGAAAATAAACATGCAGCAAGGATAAGTAAGCTAAAATCACAAAACCAATCTCTTCGAGCGAGATGACGGGTTGAAAGCAGGTAGCAGTTTTTAACAATGTGAAACTGTTCCAGCATAGGCTCTCACACACAAACTCAACGAGGTGCAGATTATGGGAGTGCACAGCCGGAGGAAGACGATGAAACGGGGAGAAATGAAAAAGTACTTTTATTTATAAATCTGACTAAGAATAATTTTGTCATTTCGATCCGCACGAGGTGCAACTTGAAACCATGGGGTGTAGGAATAAAAGGCCAATTATGAGAAGCTAAAGCTGGTCTAGGCCCATATTTGAGTCTAAGTCCATACAAACATCATGAGTGATTCTTTCTACACCTCCATACTGACTTCCTGCACCTCCATAATTTTAACATATTCTCATTTTAACCTTAATTATAGTGGCCACCTAGAACTGAACTAGAAACCTTTAGATGTAAAAATAATATGATAATTACCACTACACCACAGTAATAGATTGTATAAAATATTTTGTATTGCTGGTTGTACAATCCGCAATGTATTTAGTTTTTAATTGTATTACGGTTTGTGCAATCCGTAAAGTGAAAAAAAAAATGAATGACAGTTATCATGAATAAAGACTATTTTCGTCTTTTTCTTAAGACTAAAATGAGAATATGTTAAAATTATAGAGATGCAGGAAGTCACCACGGAGGTGCAGGAAGAATCAGTCAAACATCTGTCTTTTGCCAGCCCATTAACTAATCCTTGCAGTATTTCATGTAGCATTTGAAGGACAAATACTTAGGACATTCTTCTCTAAGGCTTGGACAATCATTCTCTTTTAAGTTAGCTTTTAAGAGTGGTTCATTTCTATTATAATATCAAAGTTTATCCAATCTTAATATTAGGTTATCTATACAAAGTTAGTCCTTTGAATTAATTTTAAAGTGAGTTAGGTCAGATTTATTTCTAATAGTAACTCCCATATTTTTTTTAAGATTGAAAATATGGACATACTCATTTTAACCATATAATTATAACAGTAACAGCGACAATAGTAAATATAAAAATATAGTCATATTAATAACAATCATTATACTGATTTATTTTGTATATTTAAAATTTATATTAATTTTATAAATTGATTCATACAATAGTTTATTAAATCTATTTTGTGGTAGAATATCACTCTATCAAAATATTAGGTATTTTTTTTTATTCACATGCTGGTGTAATAATTTATCTAAAAATGCAACATATATTTAGAACAAAAGTACTTCTGAGTGAGAGATTCCAAGTAGCAAAAGGAGAAAAAAGTTGTGGAAGATCAAAATTAATTCAGGTCCATTTTAGAATAAATACCCAGCCACAAAATTTATATTAATTTATTTCTGACCAGTGAAATCATGCAGACTATTATTTACTAACATCTAATTTTAAAATTAACCAAATTCTTATAATATTACTTAGAAATCAAATTTTAATCTATTTGTGACCTGGTTTTCTTCAAATCGACGATACCCTATTCTACTCCTGAAGTTCAATAATTGAGGTCGCAAGATTTCAATGAACTTGCTGCAGCAAACTAATATGGTCATGAAGCTGTTACGATTTACGTCAACTCTTACAATTTATAAAAAAATAAAAACTTGAAATATAATGAAGAGAATATTAGTTGAGACTTGTGACGAGTTATAGATTTTTTAATTGATTTGGTTTAATTTAAAAGTTATTATTAGAAAAAAAAATTGACTGAAACTCTTATATGATTATTCAATTAATCATGTTAATATATTATTAGAGATTTAGATAATGCAGAATAAGAATTTATACGATTAAGAATGGTAAAAAAAAAAAGTAATAAAAACAATGTAAGAAAAAGTAGCAAGTGGATAAAGTCAAACTTCATTCATAACAAGCAAGTGATGAAATTTAAGACCGTTTATTATGAGAAGAAAAAGCACGCACACCATTTATAAAATTAAAAGTTTATCTAATTATTATTACTTATGTTGTGGTTTAATTCCATTTTTTTCTAATATAAATGTCAAAAATTAATTTATTTCCTTAGTTTTGTTTTTATTTTTTTTCCAATGTGATTTTAATTTTGTTTAAAATGACTTAATGTGATTTTTTTTCTATTACATTATTAGGTGGATGATGAATTGGTGGACAAAGTTAATCATATATGTGTGATTTTTTTTTTTTACCTAGTTGTCTAGATATTTTCTTCCATTAGTAGAAGTAAAGAACCCTAACAAATATTGTTTCCTTCTATCTCTTCTCCTTCTATCCAAATATTTCTTATCCTTTTTACTTATTTTTTTCTAAAATCTTCACATGGGGTTCACATAAAGAAAGCTCTGTTTCCTCCTATTTTTCCACTTTTATTTTAATCTTATTGATTTATTTGACTTTTACGTCAAAGATCTCATATTTTCTTTTACCTTTTTTTTTCATCCATCTTGATCATAACCTATAAGTTAAACTAACCATTCTTAGATAGAATCAACAAATTAAGCTAATTTTTTTGACATTGTTTTTTTAAAAAATCCTAAGTTCTCCATTATATGGGTGTATAAATAGTTTTTACTTTTTTTCTTAGTATAAATAAAATTTCTACCTTAAAAAGGGATCTCAAATAACAAAATAGTCCTTAAATAAATGAACTATCTCTTTATTTCTTGAAGAGAGAGTAACAGGGATAACAATTTTTATGTAAAAAATATTTGATCGTGTTTTTTCTCTTTTTAAGAAGTGGGCTTTAAATTTAACTTAATCTTATAAAACTGATTTGTAAAGTGAGATTTACATCCACTTATATATTATTCAAAGACCTTATCGTTAGTTAATATGAGATTTCCAACACTCCTCCATCATGCTAAAATTGTTGAACTCGTACCTAAGACTATATTATATATTTAAAGATAGGATGATGACAAGTGACGCAATAAGTTCAACAACCTAAATATCTACAAATACTACATATTTTTTACTTCAACTTAAAATGTTGTATAAATACCACATTTCATATATTTGTTAATTACACTAACTTGACGAAAATATCAATATTAAGTTATTTTAAACAAAATTAAGACCACTTTTAACAAAATAAATAAAAAGAAGAATCATTTCACTCCTTATTTTGGGATCAAAATAATATTAAATCTTAAATTTTTATCCATATCTAATCGGTACAGTGCTCTAACAATATTGGCGTTGTTGCAATTATGTGAAAATTGAAAATTGTGCACCATTATGTAAAATAGGAAATATGTTGATTAATATTTTGCAAAGTTATAAATTTTGTAGCGCTGGTCCGATTGAAACCTAGTAAATAAATAGAATTCGGTTTATGTCCAAATTAAAAATGCATTTAATCGGGATAGATTTTATTAGTTTTTTTTTTTTTATCAAATGAATTAAAATTCGAGATCTTATTGATCCGGTCTAGTTTTATTTTTAATATATATAAAGTTGTCTTATTCAAGTTTTGTTTATGAATTTGTGCTATTATTCAAAAGTTTATTTTAGTTACTTTATTATTAAAATGTTTCCAAATTTGAATAATGAAATTTTTATATTTTAAATTTTATTTTATATTTCATATATCAATATTTTATTATAATAAAATTTTTAATTTTAATTAAATTTACTATATTATATCAAATTAAGAGTATTAAAATGAGTCAAACTAATTTATACCGAACTCGTTATAAATTAACTTAGTTAGAGTAAGGTAATTCAATTTGATTTAATATTTTTTAAGAAAAAAATTTGTAATCCAAGTGAATTTATCATGGTTGATGCGTTGATTTATCTAAATATATTTTATTCTCACAACTGGTTTCATATGGTTATTATAATACAATAAAATTAAATTGACTTGATTTATTTGTGTATATTAATGCAATAAGAGTGTTTACTTTTTTCAATAAACAATAAAAATAAATAATTATGATACAAAATTATAAAGGATCATTATTATTAGTGAGTTACAAGTTAATTTTTTTCCAACTTGACTCTCACTTATTTACCTTATGACTTAATTTAACTTAATCATGTGATGAGTCAGATTCACTTACTTAAGCTCATTTTAACATTCCTATTATCTACATATTATATAAATTTATATTTTTAATATAAACTAATCGTGTACTAAATATCATTAAGTCATTAATCCATTATCTCAACTATGTCACAGTCCAATCAAACAAAACTCTAGTAAAAAAAAGTTATTTTATTATTTATTTATTTTTTAATGTTACACACAGATAGTTAGGCAAGAAAGTCTAATCTCTCTAGTTAAATCATGCTTAAGAAAAGTCTTCTCAAAATAACGACTTTAAGGAATTAGAATGCTAAAAGTTGTAATTACGTATTACTATAACATTTATGAATGGTTTTAAGTTTGATCCGTTGCATTTTTTTATTAAATTTGTTTGCTTGATTGAATGAATAAACTTAAATTTGAAATTAAGTTCAATTATTTAAATAACTAAAATTTAACTTTTATAAACTTGACATTGATAACTTATATATAATTTGTTTATCCAAATGACATAGGATTTTACTGATGTCTGTTATTTTTTGTATATATTTATTTGAATTGTTTAGAATATTAAAATTAATGTTATAGTTTTTTTAATAGTTGAGAAGATATTTTTTTTACTGAATTATGAAAATCGAATAGGTGTTTGAATCTCACATACTGCATTAGAAGCACATATATGTGTATGTTAATTGTCATCTAGAACTAAAATATTAATCAAATATTAAATTGGTAAATTTAAAAAAAAAATCATGAGAAAAACAATTATGTACCAGTTAAATAAATAAACTCAAACTTTTTTTAAAGCAAGTGAAGATTAAGCTTTATAATGAGAGATATTTAAATAAGTTAAAGAATAAGGTTTTAATTTAAATATTGGAAAAAAAAATTAAAGACATTTAAATAAGTGAGACAAACTTTAACAAGCCATCCAAAAATTATTTTATTGATGGGAATGTTGGGTTTTCTTTTCTTGAATTAAAATTTTCATTCATATATACCTTCGTTGCAATTTAATAGCTCTATATTTTGACTTGGTATATAATTGAAAGGAAAATAAATAATTTTCTAACTGAATTCCAAATTAATTTCAACTTGGAGTGTGATTGAAAGCTATAGTTTCGTGTATCTCTCAACTAAGAGTAGTAAATGATATTATTGTTAAAATATACAGTTACCCTGATGCATGTTCAATCTATTTAATTGAATACATTTAGTGTCATTTCATATCCAGCTAAAATGTTTTTTTCAAACACAAAAGTATTCAATTTTCATGGATTCCCCAACCAAGTCAAGATTGAGTGAAACAAATTGAGGTCACATATCTAGCTATATAATATACTATCAGTAAACATCAAACCCTAATTAGGTATTTTGCATGTTCTATGTCTTCTATTATTATATACATCCTCGCCATTCATTGGCAAGTCATCACACACGTATACCAATAACCCCTTGCTTTAAGTTCTGCTTTCAAACATGCTTATCATTGATTGTTTCAGATTCCAATGAAAAAAACCTAGAAGGACCTCCAATTATGTTAAAGTGAACTGATTTCTAATACACCATCATTTTTCCAACTTCGAAGTTTATAAAAGTTAAATTTTAGTTATATATAAGTTATCAATGTCAAGTTTATAAAAGTTAAATATATAAGTCTGGCCCTTGGTTTTATTTTTATTCGGTTGAATTTTTTTTTTCGTTTTGCATTGTGTGAGTCTAGTTCAGCTGCTTGTAATTAATTAATTTCAAATAATATTTTAGTATATGGGTCTAAACCTATTTAGTTTTATTTTATTTTTTTTTTAATTTTCTTTTGTATTTTGTGTGAGTCTAACTCACGCTATTTGAAATTAATTAATTGCAAACACGGCACGTGTACGTCTGTCCTCGCTTGTTTTTCTTTTTTTATTTACGTTTTGCCTGGGTGTAGCCCACGCTACTTGCAATAATTAATTGTAAATAATATTTTGGTGTTTGGGTCTAGTACTGCTTGATTTTAATTCTTATTTTTTTAATTTTTTATCCATGTTGCGTGGGTCGTGACATTTTAGAGTGGATTTGAACTACGTCTCTTACGTAAATTTTCTGACAGCTATTTTGTTATTTTTTTTAAGTAATGTTCATAAAAAAAAGTGATTCGAACTCAATTTAGTCCAAGGCAACTCCTACAAACTATTATAGTAGAGCATTTTCGTTTTTCAACCAAATGAACAAAAGGTTTGAGATTTGCCTTGAATTTCAGTATTTCACTAGGCCTGAAACTGGCCAAAATTTGCTGAAAGGGGACCTATATCCGGAATTCTAGGTATATGGCATGTTGGTATGCACGAAGCCCCCAAGATGAAGGTAGAAATGGTGTTGAGAGTATCCTGTGTTGAAAACGTGTAACCTTATTATATTCTCATGTATTGACTGGTGCTACCTTTTGCACTGTGCATGCTGCATATGCACTTAAAGTCAGCCTAAGCTTTGCAAACATATCTTCATACTAAAGATTTGCTATACCATTCAGGCCATGGTTCCATGACAACAGAATATCTATCTATATATATATATATATATATTTCATGTAAAACAGTCTTAAAATCTTTTGTCATATTTATGGAAGAACATACTGAACATACTAATTCTGACTGAATTGAGGAGTGTCAGATGCAGAATTTCACAGACTGTTTAACCCAATCAGTAGTTAAATATATACATGTACATTTTCACATTACAAATACATGAACATGTAATGGTTTCTTTTATCTGAACTATTACATGTTCGTGATTTCAAGTAATCTTTATAAAACTTATTTAATTTTTCAATTTATAAAAAATGATATTTAACTACATATCATATTTACATTTTTCTCCTCATTTTTTGTTTCTTTCTCAAGCTGTCAACTAGTATAGCGATATCCATACATCCTTTTCCTAATTCAATTTACTCTTGTTTAATGAATGTGCAGGTAGGGGTCCCAAATTCCCCAACCGTCACATTAGCTGACAAAATTGAAACTCAATTGGTTTTAAGGAGAAAAAAGGTTGCACATATTAATTTAATTCTGGCTTTTTGTAAGAATTTTGATCAAAATAGTATATTTGAATCATTTATTTTCTCCAAAAATACTCTGCTAAAAATTCATCCAAATAACACATTGTGTCAAATAATTACCCAAATAACACGGTTTATATTCTAAATTTAATTTTAATTTTTTTACTTAAAAGTGAACGAAAGACAATTTAAAATTTTAAAATAAAAAATATTTATCTTGAAAATAAATATTTAAAAAAAATTAATGTTTCCAATAAAATTGTAAAAACATATATTTTAAAAATAAAATTTTAGAAAAAGGTAATTATATTGAAGAATAATATTTTAGAAAAATTAATATATTAAAAAATAATACTTTAGAAAAATAATTATATTAAGAAATAATTATTTAAAAATATTATAATTTAAAAAATAAATATTTTGAAAATTAATAATTTTAAGAACTAATTAATTGAAAAATAAAAAATTTGAAAATTTAATTTTTTAAAAAAAATATTTAGAAAAGTAATTGTTTAGTTTTGTTTTAAATTAAATAATATAATATGAATAGCTATTTATTTATAAATAAAATACAGATTAAGTAAATGTGAATGTAAAAAAATGTAGAAACAATCCTATATTAAAAAATATTCTAAGTCAATTTTTAATTTTTTTATTTATAAAACTTTAAATTTTTTACACAATTGATAAAATAATTACAACAATAACAATATGGATAAAAAATAGGAAAGAATGTTCTTTATAAAAAAATTATTTTTTAATAATTATTTACAAAAATAATTATTACATTTATAAATGTTTTAATTATTATATTTTTTATTTACAAATCAATAATTTAAATTATGTAAAACATTTTCTATTATTTTTTTAAATTATTTCCTTTTTTCTGTGAAAATTTTAAACCAAAATTCAAAAATAAATTATTTCAAATTTTATAAATGTTAATTTTGTTAACAAATTTTGTTATTTACATATTTTTCTAAATAATTATTGCTTAAAATATATATTTTTTTAAATAATTATTTTTTCAATTCATTATTTTCTAAATCATTATATTCTACATAATTATTTTTAAAATTTTTTAAGAAATTAGTTTTGAAACCAATTCTTTTTAAATAATTGTTTTTTAAAAACTCAAAATTTTCAATTCTATTTTCTTTATTTTTAAATAAAAACCAAAATATATTAAAGTCAAGTTCAGAATGGAACTTGTTTCCGTGTTTTTGAGTAATTATTTGGTACAGTATGCTATTTGGATAAATATTTGGTACAGTATGCTAACATATTTGATTTTTTAATTTACAAAAATGAATATTTAATTACATTTTTATCCTTGTTTGATCTTTCTTTCTCCAGCTGTCAACTAGTAGAGTGATATCCATACATCATTTTCCAAATTCAATTTATTCTTGTTTAATTAATATGCAGGTAGGGGTCCCAGATTTCCCTTAGCATATGGTCAAGGTGACAAAACATCACTGCCAAAATTGAAACTCAATTGGTTTTAAGGAGAAAAACGGTTGCCCATATTAATTTATTTCTGGCTTTTGTACAGCAGTGGAATTAAGAACTTTATTCTAATAATTCCCTTGCCTTCAGGGATTTGCAGTGATTGAAATTGGTACACAATTCCAAACTATATAATGAAAGAATATGCAAGATGCTGCCCTTCAAGAAAGTGGACTTCACCTACTATGGACCCAACATCAAGATCTCAGCCATACCCATAGCTTGTCCCATTGGACTATTTCAATGGCTACTACGTGCCAAATCTCTTCAATAACACAGCATAGCGTAGGTCATTTAAGGCAAGGAACAGAGTTAGGAAGAAACAAAGTTTTCATTGAGTGGAAGTTTCGCAAGTGAGTGGGCCAAGTCACTGCTTCGGCCTGAGTTTTCCCAAGGCCAACTTGGAAGACTTTGAGCCTTCTATTATTGCCTTTTTTCTCCTACAGTTCTTGGAAAACATCCAAAACCTGGCTTTTTTATTTATCTCATCAGTTACCTCGTGTCAATGTTACACGTAGACACACAACAAGTGGGTGGGGCATGTACTATGTACTAACTACTTCAATCAAATTCAACTCATCTCATGTTTCTGAATTCTCATTTGCTACATGACAGGTTCAATTCAAGAGAAACCATTTGATTTCATTTCATTTCTCATCATCATCATCATCATAGAGATGGAATAAATAGGTGGACAAAATGAATATATAAAAAGATAACAAAGTCTTCTCATACTGAACAATGAGTAAATACATTTTTACTATATGCCATATCCCTTATGTACAGTAAAATTTAGAATCACATAACCAAAAATAAAAACCAGACCCTCTAAGAATCTGATATCATTGTGCTTGATATATATCTGATTGCAAACGTTGCATCTACCCTACCAATTCAAAACCCAAAATTTAAAGAAGAAAACAAAAAATGGAGAAAGACATCCTTGTTGAACTCAATTCTGAGGTGAGGAATCCAGCACTGAGTTATGCCTCTTTGAAGGGCCTGAAGGTGGTATCGGCACCCCTTTGGGGAGGAAGTTGAAAACAAGGCCTCTGTATGGAAAACGCGGTTGTTGCTTTGGCCGGAGAAGTTCTGAGCTTTCATTCAGCCTCATGGTTGCCCCTGTCCTTATGGCAGTGCAAGAACCAACAAGAAGCAAGTAGACAAGGAGAATAGCCAGAAAAAAGGCTTTGCATGGAAGATGAAAGGTTTTAGAATGATGAGAAGTGGCCATGGAAAATGGAAGGATTTTAGGTAGTTATGCAAGGAGAGGTTTAAGGAATGTGTAGAATTTATTGCAGAGAATTTTTCACTGTGGAGAAAGTAAGGAAGTGGTTTTATATATGGTGGCTTGCATGGGGAGCAATGAAAAATGTGGGTTTGTGATGAAGGGTGGGAAATATGAACAAGGAAAGTGAGATGCACGCAAAAGAGACTATTGAATTTTGAGGTCAACGTTTGTTAAAAAATATTGAATATTTTGGTACAAGTATTTGGCGCCGGCTATGCTTGGACTTGGGGCACCAAGTTTATTACTTTATAAAGTGTATGAAAATGTCTTATTTCTAGGTCAATAACAACGATCGATTCCCCAAGAAAACATACGAAAACGTGTGATTGTGAAAAATTGAAAACATGAGCACATGTTTGAAACCCCAACAATTAAAAAAGGATTAATTGTCACCGTCAATTTTTCTCTCAATTTTATCAAGTTTGGGCAAATTAATCGTACCGAAAATCAGAATTAGAATTACAACTCTAATATGGCATGCAAACGCAGACAGAAAATCCTAGATCTTGAATTCTTCCATCTTTCTAATTTCCGTAAGGAATCTTAAATCATGTTTCACGCGCAGCAAGTTTCGGATTTAAGCACGTATGGCAAACTTGGCATTGTAGAACACTAATGGAGTTTGATTAAACTTTTGAAAACCATGTAATTAGATGACTCCATGATTTATGGAAGATTTAGTTTTAACTTTCGTAATGTCTTAAAGTAAATTATGCTCTCGCATAAAATCCCCACAATAATTTATGAAAGAGTGAAGTAGATATAACAATATATTTATTAACAAAGGAGAGTATTTTAATATAAAAAAATATATTAAAAGTACATATATGAGCTTAATAACTCTACACTGCAAATAATTTTAAATGAAATTAGTAATATTTCATGATGGGGATGTAGGATTAATTTATAGAGAAAAAAATAAAATTGCTGAACCGCGTGGACCTCAACATTATGTTTGGCAACATTACATTTTTGGCAACGAAGAAGAGAGAGTTCTCTTTAAAGAAAACTGAATAGCATTAATTATTGACATTTTTGTTGATAAGCCATTTAATAATTCTTACTAAGTGCTAGCTGTCCATGAGATGCTGATTTTTTAGTGCTTATGACGTCATTAATTTGGGGGTGTTTATTTGGAAAATGAAAATATGCGGGTTTCATGCTTCCATTGAAAAAGAAAACCATTTATTTTGGTGGGTATCTTTTGCGTGCAATGATTTTGTAAGAAACACAACCATTTTTTTCCACTTATCCTTGTTGTACCTTCAACTTATCGACACTAATATTTTTTTTGGTTTTTACTTTTGGTAGCCAGCTACTAATTCAAGCCTTATCTAAATTATTCAATGGTTACTAATAGCAAGCAACCTCAATATGTAACAATATGTAACAATACTTTAAAACTTTGTTTACAGCCAGAACAATAATAATGTTTTTATTAAAGATATGTCTTTAATGTGCCTTAAAGATAGAATTAAAAAATATAAATGGAAAGTATAAGATAGAATTGTGTAGTTTGAAAAGTAAAGGTGGAATGCATGGTCGATGACGTGAAGTTGTGAAATGAAAGAAGGATTGAAATGGGAAAGGGTTAAAGAAAAGGCAAAAAAATTTACAGAGAAAGTGTTACCGACAAAGGGCAATGGGCAAAAGCGCAGATTATGGAAAGGTGTTTGGTTGAATATTCGATTGTTTTATCTGAGAGAGAAGTCTTTGGTAGACATTGGGAGTAGCTATCTGCTCAGACTTTACGGCTTCAAAAATGGTGTTGGTGTCACAATAACTGTACATAGCACCAAAAACACGTGTACGTGTGTATTTTTATTATATTAAATCAATGTAATTTTAAAAAATAAAAATAGTTTTAAAATAAAGTATATGGTGATTATTTTTAAGATAAGAAATTACTTTCTACTAAAAAAAATGATGTGTACTTGGAGTTATTTTGTAAATTTCAAATTTATATTTTGCATTTAAATAAAGACTTCAATTTATGTTTATTATTGGTATACAATATTTTCACCAGAATGTTAAATAAGAATTTACCATTTCATCGTATTATATCAATAAAAAATTAATTTATATAAACTATTAATATCTTCTAAAAAAATGACATGATAAAAAGAACAAAATTCATTACATGTTTATCAAGAAAAAAACTGTATTGACAATGTCTAAAAATTAAATTGATCAATATGCTCATTACATTCAGAAATAATAATAATACTGACTCATATTCGTATACGAGTACATATATAGGTTAAATTAATTTTCTTATTGGATAGATTACGTTTATAAGGTTTATACATTTTATATTATTTAGTCCTATATTGTATAAAATTACGAATTAAATATATTTTTTATTATATAAAATGAATTATTTTAATTTTAGTTTCTGTAAATAATTATATTTCTAAAACTTAAAATTGTTTTTAATTGTAAAATGAACAGAAATTAGAGTTCGATCCATGTAAAAAAAAAGATTAAAATTTTTTCAAAATATTTTAATAAAGTAAATAAGTAACATTTATTTTAAGAATTTAAATGTTATTATCACTTTGATTTTATCAAACACGTCAACCATCAATAAGTGTTACATAATAATCGAAACTAAAAACAAGCAAAAGAAAATATATTTTAGAATAAAAAACAAAGAAAAAATAATACATGAAAATCAAAACTTAGTATGCAATTTATTTTTAAATATAAATGAATATCTACTCTAAATTATCCAATTATAAATATTATATTAAGTAAAATTTAGTAAGTTGATGATTAAGATAATGTTAAAATATTTGACAGTAAAATGTTTGAAATTTTGTTTAAAGAGGAGTTATCAAACACGCCAGTTCTGCCTATATTTGCTTTTAAATTAAGTCAAATTTCATTCTTTATAATTTATATCTAAATGATAAAGAAATGTGTATTTTCAACAATTAGAATTATATAGTGTGTATGTTTACTAAAAACGTAGCTAGATGAGTCTGATCTTCAATGTGATATGTAAGAAAAGTTTAGAAAAAAAAAAATAAGTTGACCATATTCACTTTATTGTATATATAAAAAATATGGTTCAAATATGTGACAAATCTTGTTAACTGTGGCGTGAGGTGGTTTAAATAATGTCGTGAGTTTCAACATGTAGTGGTGGTGGGTGATGATGTCTTTGAGTGAATGAAACATTTGAACATGTTCTTTAATGTTTGAGAACTTTTTTTCTTTGAAACAAACAAATTGATAGACACCAATCTAAAATAGAGGGATCAAATTAGCAAAGAAAAGAAAATGAATTTTTATTCCATACCCTCGTCCGGGAATGACTTTCAGAAATGGCATCCAGTGTCTGTGTGCTCTTTTGGTGCAAGCTTCGTCAATTTGGAGCCTGTATTTAACAACTTTTTCACCAAAAAGATTTATCATGTCCTTAAGATGAAAGGTTAACTAAATATTCAGGAATTTTTACTTCTTTTAAACTAAAAAGAGAAGCATTGAGCCGAGATTATGTGTTTCTGTGACAACAAAGGTGGTTTATTTGTATTGAGAAAGAAAAATTTATAAATAAATAGAGGAGAATAAGATATGACTTATAATACTAATGATATGATCTTGATTTTGTGATTATAAGATATGATAAAGACATTATCCTTATATTTATAATTATAAAGATAAATTATTAATTTCTGTAATTATACCACTACCGCTTAAGGTGGTGTATGTAAAATTGTATCTGCTAAACTTATTGTTAATGTGATTAATCCTTAGTTCTCTTAAAGATTTGGTAAATTTATTTGTTAATTGTTTATAGTTATACAAATCTAGTAATGATATCTAATGTTAGTCTATCATAATATTTTTTTTTCATAGAAGACAAGATTATTGGTAATATGTAATGCTACTTGGTTATTATATATAAGATGCATTTGAGATTTTTTTTTCCTCAAATTTCATCTCTTTGAGAAATTCCTTTAGTTTTATGAGTTAATAAATTATTGAAGTTATTGACCTATTTTTCTTTTTTCACTTAATATTGTCATAACATTTTGTTTCTTACTTTTTCACTACATTAAATTATTCTTAACAATATCTTGAATTAGAGTGTCTTTTTCCAATCAATATCTAGATATCTAACCATTTGTACAGTCTCCTTATGTTCATAAATAAGACATTTATCGTGAGTATTTTTAATGTATCTTAAGATTTATATAACTGCATTTGAATCATCTTGGCAAGTGATCCTGCATCTTTAAAGGAAGAGAAACATGGCTAAATAACACAAAGATTAACAATGTGTCTATGTTTCCTTTCAACAAATAATCTGATGATGATTATGAGGACAAATAATCTTATGATGATTATGAGGACAAATAATCTTATGTTAAATTTCCATGTATGTAAGAGTCTTAGGTAATGATCTATTCACCACCCCAATGAGTTTGAATGTTTTGAAGGGAAGCGAAAATCAAAATTCATTCATAGACTCGAATTGTTGAAAAATAATAAAGAAATCATATATTTTCTTAAGAAGATAAATCTACATAAATTTGGAAAGAGCATGAACAAAATTTACATAATATAAAAAGTCATTAATAGATAACCAATAAGAGAAATATGAAATTCAAATTAAACAAAATTATTTGTAACAAATTTACAAGAACTAATTAGAATATTTGAAAATAAAAATAGTTAGTTAATGAAGATAAAGAGCTAAAGAAACATCAAGATTATTTAGAATAGAAAATAGAAGAACCATAAGATTGAATTAGTAAACCATTACCATTACTAGTACAGATTCATATCAATTGAAAGAGTGTTAGCTTTAGTACAAATTCATATCAATTGAAAGAGTGTTAGCTTTAGAAAGGGGGCGTAAAAGGCAGTCTTTAAAGATTTTTGCAATATGTTCTATTAAACTCTTACACTGTGTTTGTTTCGAGTGATGTACTGTTCACTCAGATAGATTTGAGAGAGGCTACCATATTTGGATTTGAAGTTGTGTGAAGAAAAGGATGGACGAATTTGCAGGACAATAATTCTTCATCTTCTTCATTGTTATGTAGAGAATAGAGAGGAAAGTCAAATAAGATAGTGTGCAATGACATGAGTATCCCTACTTTTACTATGCAATTTCTCGTGGTGGTGATCCCAAAGTCAAGGGGTGGTTTTGTGGTGGTGTTGCGACGTGGTTGAAGCCATACGCACCGGTGGCTGCAACTTTCACTCAGCATGGTGACCGCAACTTTCAAGTAAGTACGCTTTTAAAGGAGTAATTGATTATGAATTTGTGATATTATATGTGTTTTTGAAGGGGTAATTGATTATAGTAATTGATCATGAGCTTGGTTACATTAATGGATTACAAAATATGATTGTAATAAGAATGCAACTCATGATAGATTTGGATAGAAATGTGGGAGGTAGAGGGTTTAATGCATCTTTGATTTTCATTTTTATTACATATATTATAATAAAATAAATAAAATTAATTATATAACATAACATAATAATAATAATAATAAAAATAATAATAAAAATAAAATAAAAATATATACTAATAATCAAAATAAATTTAGAAAATAATAATAACAATTAAAAATAATAATTTAATTTTAATTTTAATTTTAATTTTAAAATAATTAATAATATTATATTTACATAAACTAAAATAATAAAAATTCATGAATCACACAATCATATTTTATTTTTAATTATCTTTAACCAAAAGAACAAATTTGTAATTTTATAATTTTATCAATTAAAAAACAAATAAAATATCAATAACACTTATTACATTACTGGCAAACTTTTTTCTTAAAACCTTATCATCTTTTTTTTATCCAAACAACTAAAATTTCCACCAACTTTTATCTCACATTTATTCAAATTCATCTTTGGATAAAAAAAGCTTTAAAGTGGGTAAGCTTTTCTAAAAGATTCAGCAAAGCTTTTCTAAAATGTTTTATTAATTGCCAAGAAAAGCAATGTGAAAGTAATAGAAAAATAAAAACAATGATCATTTTTGTTTCTATACTAGCTCGTTCTTAACCTGCATCTCATTTTCTTTAGACAAATTGTAAAAGGTTTAGAAATAATTTCTTACAAGTATCTTTATTGTCATTTTTAACATCCATGAATATACAGAGTATTTTTAAATTATCCGTCAAATTTTTCCTAAATTTAAGTACAAGTGCACATTTTTCGGTATTTTCAAATTATCGTCAAATTTCTCTTAAATTTAAATATAAGTACACTACTTTTTTCCTACTAAATATATAAAGTCTCTCAAAGTTATAAAATAATAAAATTTTATTTATAAGATTTCACACTCAATCGTGTGAATATGAAATATAATTAATAAGAAATTAATTCAGACACGAAAAATTTACAAATATGCTAATAGAAGCCTATGCATATAAGTTTGTTTCTTGTTCTTTTGTCATTCATCTGCATGACAAACTTCAATTTGTTTTGGCATATGTCTGCTTGCCAAACTTCTATTTGTAGGCATGTGTCCTTCCTTGCCAAGATTGGAATCCCTTGACAGCTTTCTGAACAAGGACTAGGATATAGCACCAACCGATAAACTGATAAAATATAATAATGAACACAAAAACATTATGACAATACACTGGTTATTGCAGAGACAACACTTATGTACAGAGTATTGTCTATGTACACTTATATTTATACACACCCTTCTACCATATATATACTCCTAAGGAATTTTTAATGAAACCACTATGCAGTTTTTAGTTCAAAACTTCTAACACTTAATCAGTTATTTTCTATGACATTTAAGCTGGGTATTATCGTCACACTGGTTTAAGGAAACAAAGAATAATCAATATTCATTTGCTTTATTATTCCTTCCCCTGTGCCCACGCGAAATGTAATTGGTTGCCTAGTAGTATGGATAGAATATTTTAGTATGTGAACTAAAGATCTTGTTAGTGTGAACAACTTGTAACACTTTTTAGAGATGATATTCAATTTTGGTAATCTTCGGATACCCTCAATATCAAATATTAAAATATATTGAGGGAGATAATTAAATATAAGTAATGCAATCTTACATAAATAACTGACATTATTTTTTTTAAGTCACATGATCAAGAAGAAGCTCTTCTACACTAGAGAGGAAATAATTTAACACTTACACTTAGTTAAAATTGTAATTTTTTTTAAGTTACAATGATTGAAGGAAATGTGATTGTTAGAAAAATTGATTAGATTTTTATTTTAATAATATATAATAAGATTCAATATTTGAACTTTATCATATCTATCATGTTATCTATTTTTTATTAAGTTTGAATTTTAATATTTATATTAATTTTAATCAAACTTATTTCTCAAATAATATTCATGTATATTTTTATTTTATGTGGTTTTTCTGGACAATTGAATGTATTATTTATTGTAAGTGAATCAAATAAAAGAAAACAAAAATATTATGCTATACTTATAATTTTATAAACATAGTAAATTACTAATTTACATTTAACAATAATATGTTGATTAGGAGACCAAACAATACATGGCGTGATGGTTTTCAGTTTCTCTGCAATTTTTAAAAAAAAAATCAATAGATATAAATATTGATATAAATTATCACTAATAACTTTTAAAATAAAAAATTGTATAAAAGGTTAAAATAAAATAAATAATTATTTTTTCATGCTCATTACTACCAGAATCATGTACCAGTACCACCAATTTTCTTTTTTCTTTTCCCTTTAGTTTACATGCTTCTATAATAGCTTCAAATATACAATGTATTAAGTGTTGATTTAATTACTCACTTGGCCTTCCTAAGTTGTTCAGTTATCAAGCTTGCATTCACTAACTTGCAGTGGTGGCAAAAGAATGGTTATGGAATCCGGGTCCTATTTGCATATCCTAGGTACTCCTTAAGCTCAACTCATAAATTCATGAGAGGTTACTTCATTAAAAAAAATTATATCAAATAGCATACTAATTAAATATTTCAATAACATAATAAATAAAATAAGTCTACAATAATATATAAATAAATAAGTTCATCCAAAATATTATAAAAAATAAATTGTTAAGATGAGATATACTTAGATTGCCCTCACTTCAATTTGATCCATTCTCATACATACCTTTAATTGCACCCTAATTTCAATTTTCAATTACAAAACTAAAAAAACATATTATATAATTATTAAATTTTCTATAATCAAAAAACAAAATTGAAAAACACCACGCGAAGAGAAAGCTTAAAATTAACGAGAAACGATTTTACATAACCTCGAGTAGACAAGATCAGAACACCACAAGAGCAATCAGAAGCTCGAACCGCAACCAGAACCGCGACCAGAGAGCACGACGCACCACCACGCAGTGAAACGACGATGAGTTTGGCGTGACCGGAGAAGAGAATGACAAGGAGCGGCGAATAGAGACCGGAGAAGCGAACCCTAATCCGCGAGGTGGAGGAGAAGAACGAACCTAATCGCGGTGAGTTTTTTTATTTCCACACAAGAATCGACGATCAATGGCGTCGTTTTGGGTTGAAGAGAAAACACCTCTGGACTCGCTAACTCGATTGCAAGCTCGCTAGTTTGGCCGAGCTCATGGAATTCACGGCGGGCCAACCGATCCTGCTCCAAAAACGGGTTTGCTTCCGAGTCAACTCGGGCAATGAGTGTGGCATCGTAAACTCGACCGTGTTGATAACCATGGTCTTGACTTCTAGTATTTCCCGCATTTCACAAATTCTTTCATTGAGATTTACCTCTTGACTTCCATGATCCTTTTCCTCTTGATTAATGTCAATATAAAATCAACTTCAGTATAAGCTATTCGATTAGTGGATAATAACTTTTAAGAAAACTGGATCATTATTAATATTAATAACTAATGTTAGAAATTTAAATATATTTCAATATAAAATATTAAATTCGACTAGACATAAGCCCGGTTTTCCCAACCCACTGGACTGCTCAACCTAGAAGAAAGGCAAATCCATTACTTATCCATTGCTTATTTCCAACTCCAATGGGTAGTTTCTCAGTTTTTACATGATAGTTTTTGTTCATTGGCATGTTCTGTATGATGATGTAATCAATTCTCTTGAAGGCTAGCTGTTGCTTCAGATGTCAATACACTGGAGGGAGGACTATAGTTAAACTGAATTGAAACGAGTGGGTGTAGCTAAATGGGGGACGATGAAGGTGGTGATAAGAAAAAGAGAGTGGTTTTTGTGACTGTAGGAACGACCTGTTTCGATGCTCTTGTGAGAGCCGTGGATTCCAACATCGTTAAACAAGCCTTGTTTGCTAAAGGATATACCCACCTTCTTATTCAAATGGGCCGAGGATCATATCTTCCTACCAAGGTACTTTCTCCTTTCTCATTTCTTTCCCTCTGCCTTCTGATATGATACTTTTTGGTTGAGAATTTCTTTGTAATAATTAAATTATAAAATCAATGTGTTGATGTGGGCATGTGAAATTCTCACTTCATCATTTGCTGAACCAACTTTGCAAGCTTGCTTGAAAAAAAAGTTTACATTGCATTAGTTATCGGATAAATATGTATGGATATGTGTTACAAACTCAATAAAAACCTTAAGCAAACTGACATCTAGTAACTGTATGCAATGAAGTTTAACTAACTGCAAAAATGGAGGGAGATATCAATTTGTAGATTTTATTATTCTCTTTTTCTATAGTCTCGTTTTACTAAGTTTTTTCATTCTTATTATTAACCTTTTCTTTTTTAATTGTAGTCTGTAGGAGATGGTTCTTTGGCTGTAGACTACTTCACTTTTTCATCCAGTATTGCAGTTTATCTCAGATCAGCTTCTCTTGTCATTAGCCACGCAGGTATGTTGGTTACAACTTGTGTATTGCGTGCTTTTTTGTGTATTGTTTAGTATATATTGGTAGGTTATCATATATTTGGTCTTGGTGGCTAATTTTGTATTCTGTTATCCTATCCATGTGGATTAATTAGCTTTCAGGACGAATGCTTTTGTGCCAATGGTGTTTCATTAATATTAGAGAACCTCTTTCCTTTGAAACAAACAAATTGATAGATACCAATTCAGAATTTAGGGATCAAATCCGTGAAGATAAAAAGGAACTTTTATTGCATACCCTCGTCCAACTCTGGGTATGACTGTTTAGAAATCGTATCTAGTGTTTGTGTGCTCATCCAGTGTAAGCTTTGCCAATTTGGGGCTTGTATCTAACAACTTCCTCAACAAAAAGATTCATCGTGTCCTTAAGTTGAAACCAGCTAAATACTCAAGAACTGTTTATTTCTTTTAAACTAAGAAGAAAAAGAGAAGCATTTAGCTGAGACTGTGTTTCTGTGACAACAAGGGTGATTTATTTGTATTGAGAAAGAGAAATTGATACAATAAATTGAGGAGAGTTGGTATCCTCTAATTATTAAGATATGATCCTATAATACTAGCAATATGATCTTGATATTTGTGATTATAAAGATATGAGAAGGACATGATCTTGATATCTATAATTATAAAGATATATTCCTTATTTTTGGAATGATATCACGCCCCCTTAAGGTGGTGCATTTAAAATCGTATGTGCTCAACTTGCTGCTAATGTGATTGATCCTTGGTCCTCTTAGAGATTTGGTGAAAATATCTGGTAACTATTCTTTGGGGTTAGACAAATTTAGTAGTGCTATCTCGAGTTTCCACCTATTCTCTTATGAAAATGAATGACAGCCTACAACAATACTTTTTGTTCTTTCATGAAAGACAAGAGTATACGTAATGTGTAATGCTACTTGGTTGCCACATATAAGGTGCATTTGAGAATTTTCTTAAAATTTAAGCTCTTTGAGAAGTTCCTTTAGCCTTATGAGCTCAGAGGTGACCTATATTTTGCTTTACCACTTGATATTACCACAACATTTTGTTTCTTCTCTAAGGCATTAAATTGTACTTAACAAGAACACTACCCTGAATTAGAGTGTCGCCCAATCAACACCAGGATACCCAACAACTTGCGTAGTCCCTTTATGTTAGTAAATAAGGCCTTTGTCAGGGGTATGCTTAATGTATCTTAGGATTTTTACAACTGCATTTGAATCATCTTGACAAGTGATCCCACATCTTTAGAGGAAGAGAAGCACGACTAATTAAGACCAAGATTAACAGCATGTCTGTATTTCCTTTCAATAACTACATTCTGCTGATGAGTATGAAGACAAATAATCTTGTGTTGAATTTCCGTGTCTGTAAGAATCTTAGGCAAGTGTCTGAACTTGCCACCCCAATCAGTTTGAATGTTTTTTAAAGGAAGCAGAATTGAAGTTCATTCATAGACTTGAATTGATGAAAAATAATAAAGAAATAAGAGATTTTCTCAAGATAAATCTAGGTAAATTTGGAAAAAGCGTCAACAAAAGTTGCATAATATGAAAAGCCATTAGTAGATAACCAATAGGAGAAGGATAAGTTCAAGTTGATACTTGTAAACAATACGAGATAAGGAGTTCTGTGAACTTTGCCAATATAACTCTACACAAAAAAGAAACAACATTATTAGGAAAAGGAATACTATACGGTTGAAACATGAGTTTCATAACATGAGCATTAAAATGCCCTAGTATAGCATGCAAAATAGATTGAATACTATTGTTATTGTCAGTATTGATTACTGCATTAGTAGAAAAACAAGATTTAGCAAGAGGATAAGGTTGAAGCCACAAGGTGGGAAAGGCATAGAGACAATCTTGCCCAACAACTCCTTGAACAAGAACTTCATTGGTTACCCGAGATTTAACTAAAACAATGAGTAGCATGAAATTCAAATTAAACAGAATTGTCCTTTGCAAATTTACAAACACTAATTAGATTATTTGGAACAGAAAAATAGTTAATTGATGAAGAGCTAAATAAACATCAAGGGGAAGAACCAAAAGATTGAATTGGCAAACCTTGACCATTACCAATATAGACTTGTTTAGGACCTTCATATCAACTGAAAGAGTGTTAGCTTTAGAAATGGAGGCATAAAAGGATGTCTTTGAAGATTTTCGCAATACGTTCTATTAGACACTTACGGTGGGTCATAAGTTTTTTAAAAGGTTCACCAAACCTTTTCTAAAAAGTTCTATTGATGGCCATGAGAAGCAATGTGCAAGTAATAGAAAGAGACAATGATCAGTTTCATTTTTATACTAGTTCATTCTTAACCTAGGTAGAGTCTAATTTTGCAATGCAAATTGTAAAAGGTTTCATTGAAAAAATAATTGTTTACAAGTATCTTTCATTGTCACTTTTGGCAAACATAATTGCACAAAGTCTCTTAAGATTATCCGTTAAATTCCTCCTGAGTTTAAGCACAAGTGCACAACACTTCTCCTGGCTAAATACAGAAAGCCTCTCGAAGCTATATAATAATAAAATGTTGCTTACAAGGTTTCACCTTCAAACGAGTGAATATCAAATACAAGCATTTCTTGTTGTAAGAGATTAACTTCACACACATGAAAGATTTACAAATATGAGCACTCTTTTTACGAGTCGTTTAGAAGATGATCTCACCAAGCACTCAGAAACTTTGAAAGAATGGAAGAATACAAGCGCATGCACATAAATTTGTTCCTTGTTGTTTTGTCGTATGTCTGCATGATGAACCTCTATTTGTAGGCATGTGTCCTTAGCAGCCAAGATTGGAATCCCTGGATAGCTTTCTGAACAAGGACTATGATATAGCACCAACTGATAAACTAATAAAATATAATAATGAACACAAATTACACATTATGGCTATACACTGGTTATTGTAGAGACAGCGCTTCTGTGGAGAGAGTATTGACTATGTACACTTCTACTAGATATATACTCCGAATGATTTTTTAATGAATAACTGGTATGCAGTTTTTAATTCAAAACTTCTAACACGTAATCAGTTATTTTCTATGACGTGTTCTTATTGATTACTACCATCGGTCCATTATTAATGTATCCTTTCCTAATTCACTGGATATCAACTCTCATCGTCTTAATTAGGAGTGGCTAACCTGCTTGATTCCTTGGGCCCATTTGATGTTAGCTTTCTCCGATCTATTTTCTGTTTCAACCACAGACTTGGTTTAGAAAAGTATTGGTTTTTATTGTTGGGGGTTTGGTAACCTAGTGTAGCTACTCCAAAAATGAAGCTGGGTGTTATCGTGACACTGGTTTAAGGAAGCAAAGAATAATCTATATTCATTTGCTTTATTATTCCTTCCCGAGCTTACGCGAAATGTAATTGGTTGCCGAGTAGTATGGATAACACCAACATTGTTAGTGAACGAGATCCTAATCCTAATTGTGCTGCTCACAACAGCTGTATATTATTCAATATCAGTATTTCCTTCGTATGTCACAAGATCTATAAAAGATTTGATGAGTGTCAGAAATCAATTTGTTGTATCTTATTTAAAATGGATTTTATGAGATGTCGGCACTGATGTTTATTCCGTTACTAGCATTGTTCTTCCTTTAACCAAACTATTTTTTAGAAATAATAATAATAAACACTTGAATTTGCTGTATTGTGATTAAGCTGGGAGAACAACATCATTCACATAAAAAAAAGGACAACAATGCATAGTAAGAGGAAACTTTAAGTAAATTACTGTGACTACGAATTTTATGCAGGGTCGGGTAGCATATTTGAGACGTTGCGGCTGGGCAAAACCTTTAATCGTGGTTGTAAATGAAGATTTGATGGATAATCATCAAAGTGAACTAGCCGAAGAACTTGCTGATAGGAAACATCTGTATTGTCCCAGTCCTCAAACACTCCAGCAAACTATAGAGGATATGGATTTAAGTTCTCTCTTTCCTTACTCTCCAGGTGATGCTACACCGGTGGCCAAGCATATAAACAGTTTCCTTGGTTTTCCTGATGACTGATCTACAAAGCCTTTTTGCCCCTCTTTTGGGTTAAATGCCATTATGAAGGATGGTAATCAATTTTGGTGATATTTTGATGTCCTAAATATTTTAGTCCTGTGAACTAAATATCATGTTAGTGTAAGCAATGTACTTGCGACACTTCCTAGGAATGATATTCAATTTTGGTAATCTTCGGATGCCCTAAATATTTTTAGTCTTGCTGTTGAATATAAGAGCGATGCACACTTCATAAGGATCATATGAGAGAGAGGTTAATCCGCCTGTGTTAAATGTCTTTGGGAGGGATGGAATTCAGTTCTGGAAGCAATGTATGTTATTGGTGTACACTATACATGAGGGAAAGAATTAAATATAGGTAATGCAATCTTATATAAATAACTAACATTAATTTTGCATTCAAGCTCTCCAATATCGCCACCCTTAAGCCTACCGTGGTCAGTAAGCTTAGCACGACGTGCTAGCTCATTGCCATCCATGCTCGCTGCCACTGCTATGGTCACAACCTAACTTTCATCACAGCCAAATAACACTTGTGTCCTTCGAGTAAAACAGTTCATATGCTAACTAATGTTTAAGGTTTCTTGATTTGTCCTTTAGGGTTTCTTAAGTGGGGTTTATGATTTAAAATACCTTTGGTTTCTGACACCAACATTTAGAAAAAGTAAAGAAACCGCTGCTATTAAAAAAATGGAACATACGAATGAAATGAGTGGCATGGCAAAGAAAGTTGGTGATGTAGAGGCAATGTTAAAATTTGTGGTAAAGGAACAAAATCTAGATTTATACGAGGAGGACAAATAATATGATGGCACATTTTAGGTGAAGAAAGTAGGATAGTGGGGTTACATTCATCCCCATCAATCCATGATCCTTATAATAAGTAGGTAATATTTAATACTTCTAAGCATTAATAACAATAATTAAAAAATGATAGAAAATGTAAAAAAATAAATTTGAAAAATATTTAAGGAGAAGCTAAAAATATAGGAATACAAATATGGGAACTAAAAGAATATTTAAAATTTTTATTTGAACAAGCTAGAGTATCTGATCTTCCTTACCTATTTGTACCGATCTTAACCAAGGCAATTTGCTTCCTGCACTAATTGTTTCCTCCACCACATCAATTTTCGAAAATGACAATTATATCTTTATATATTTTGAAAAACATTTTTTGGAATATATTTTTTTAAACTGTTTTTCAGAAATATAATTCAGAAAACATTTTTCAAAACATGTTATGAAAAACTAACTCTGAAAATATGTTTCGAAAAATATTTTTTAAAATAATAAAAAAACTTGAAAAAACATATGCTTCTGAAAACAGATTTTCGAAAATCTTTCGGAATCCACCTTTCGGAATAAAAAAAAAAAAAAAAACTTCAGACTAAAGTTTTTACCATTCCACACTAGTACCAATCAAAACCCTCTAAAACCACCTAAATTACTCTCTAAAAACTGTTTGCTTAAGAAAATGGAAAGAAGGGAGCAAAGAAAGAGGGAGATGATTGCGAAAAACGAAACGAATGTTTACGGAAAACGAAAAAAATACTCACTTTAAACTTTCTTCGCACAGAATCAACGATTTGTAAAGAAAGTTTTATTTTTATAATTAAATCAAGAAATTAATTTAATTATAATTAAATAAGATATAAGAAAATGTTTAATTTTTTATTATAAAATAATAAATAATTGGAGAATATATAAATTAAATTTATAATAAAATAAGAATGTTAAATAAAAATAAATTAAATATATTTTTTTATATATTTCATGTTAAATACATAAATAAATAAATTTAATAAAAATATAAATATTAATAAACTAAAAAATTGAAAAGTATTAATAACAAATTATAAAATAATAATAAAAGTAAGATAATTTTAAAATAATAATAAAATTGTAAATAAATAATTAAAATAATAAAATAAAAATAAAAATAATAATATTAACAATAATAAATTATTTTTAACTTTAATTTTATTTATAAATTATGCTTAATCTTATTTCATCTATTAAAAGATTTAATTTATCAATTATACCTATCATATCCCTTACAAAATTTTATAAATTTTTTCTTCATTTCTCACTATCTTTTCTTTAATCCAAATACACATATTTTCATTTCAAATTAACTGAAATCTACCTTCTCAAATTCTCTCCCTAATCCCAAAAACTAAACTCACTTTACACATTACAATCAGAGCAATCTAAGTCAATAATTCTTCTGCACAAATCAAAACTACCAACATTAAAGACTACAACTTATCTCTACCATGCAAAATGATTGATGAAGCTTCGCAACCACGCTCTTTCGTACTCCTCCACCGATGAGACTGCCGCACCTCCCTTTCAACTGAAAACCGGTGCTTATCAAAGAAATCCTAATCCTATTTTATCTTCACGTTTTTGATGAAGTACAGGAAGCAAATGCGATGGTGCAAGAAGAAATTAGCCTTAACCAAATGTTCAATGGCGACCCAAAACCATTTAGAATAGATTAGGGCCCAATAGTAGCCCATTCATAAATGAAACTACCGAATTGGTGAACAATTTTAAACTCAAATTTCTAAACTATTCTAATTATACATTTTCAATATAATTAGTGAACTCAAAATCGAGTTTTAAAAATGGAATTAGGTTTAAATCTATTAAGCATAAATTGGTTATATTTAATATTCCAGTAAAGATCAGATCATATAGTTTATAAACACACGGAACAAAATAATTATCTTTCCTATTATAATTATGCTATATTTTGTTTTATGAAATAGAAAACAGTTTTATTTTTCCCATTACGTATATTTTGTAAATTAAGTAGAAACTAATATTACTAATAATATTGTTTTTATAGTTGACTGTAAATTAAGTAGAAACTAATATTACTAATAATATTATTTTTATAGTTGACGAATAGAACTTTTCTCATCACGATTATTATTACTTTTGTGATTATTATTAATTTTATAAGAAGAGAACTTTCACATTAGGAGAAATTATTTGGTATTTACTTCCCAGATTATAAGAGGCACAATATTTTCCTGGTAAAGTATACAAAAATCAATTTTTTATTCTTTTTTACTGTTCTAGTGTTTAAAAGAGAATTTATTCTCAATTCTCTTTGTTGTTATTTTTTTATAAATTATTTCTTGAAAATTTTCATATGATTATAAATTTGTATATAATAATATTTGAAAAATGACATAAAAAATAATTAAATAACGTTTCTTGTGAATTTTCTTACAGACTATTTTCCATAACAGAATAAACTATAATATTACTTTAATTTATTATATTAAAACACAAACTTACTAAACTACAACATAATTTAAAAATTGATGCAAACACAACTGTTAACCGTCTTTATTATTCGTGTGATTATGAATAATTAATAATTAATTTTAAACGCTCTTAATATTACCTAAAATTTGAAAACCTTAAATAGAAATAATTCTAAAACCTCATATTTAAGCTTATTGTTAATATTTGAAATTTATTATCAACAGTATTAAAAATAACAATACTTACTAAAAGTAATATCCTTCAAATATTTTGTTTGTATTTAAGTAAACCAAAATAAAATATGGATGAATTGTCTTTTCTTTTTTAAACATAATTTAATATTAATTAGTAAAACATTCTAATTTAACAAGGAAAAAAGTATGATGCAAGTCTAAAAGAATATAAAAAAGTGAAAAACAAAGACACCCTTTAAAGAGGATATTACATTACAGCAAACCAAAACTAACAACTGTTTCTAATGTAGTGAAATTTTTTAGTGGGGCTTTGAGATTTTGTTTGGTATATGTGCTATATCTCTATTTCTCTTCCTTATTTTTTTTGTAAGGTTTTATTTATTTTGTTACAAAAATTGTTTATAGTTTCTCCTACACATGCAATTTTGTATTTTTTTTTTCATTAGCAACTTCTGTAAAAAAATTTCTTACCAATTTCAAATCCTTAATATAACTATTTATTTATAGACAAATTACCTATAAATCAAAATTAGCAAAATTCACAAGAAAACATCTAATGTGACTTTCTATATTTATAATAACCATAATTAGCGTGAACAGATTCGCTAATGTGGACAAAAACTTGAGTCTTCTACAATTATAGTATCTCATTAGTTATTACTTTAAATTTCAATTTTAAAATAAATATATATAATGTTATGACTTTTTTTTGGTAACATTAAAAGTGATAGACTTCACCTGATAAATCAGTATGAATAATTTGTAAAATGAATTAAATTAGATTAGAAAATAATAATTTATAACTCTTCCGTTCAATTTATATATTTTATATTTCTATTTTATCCTTAAATATATTTCAAAATTAAAAAAAATTCTATTACAATATCTGAAAGAATACATATTTAATATTTAATATTTTTATTTTATTTTTAATTATATTTTAAATTTAATAAAATAAAATAATAGAAAACATTTTATTTTTTTTATATAATCACTATTATTAATATTACTATTTTTTCTTAAAATATATAAAGTCACCATGTATTTCTTTTTCACTAGTATAAATTAGAAAAATAACTTATACCCATTTTAGTATGTAATTTAAATAATTTTAAGTTGAATAAAATCATTTTAAAAATAATAATTATAATTTAAAAATTAAAATATAACTTTAGAAAAATATATATGTTCAAATGCGAAAGATGCATGCATATGTCCGATGATGACGTCTTTATTGATTCATTGGTCAATATCGAAGTTAATTTTAATAAAGTCTAAATTAAATAATAAATTGATATATTTGAGGATAAGTTTTGATTATATTTAAGTTATGTCTCATTTATATATTTATATTCTTTTTTAATATTACGCACTTAGGTGTTTATAGTAATTTTTTAGTTTAATAAAAAATATTTTGTATAACTTATGAATCAAATGTCATCACCAAACACATAAATCAATTCAAACATAATGGTTGAAACTTAAATAATAGTTACAAAAATAGAGTTTAAGTAACCAATGCATTAAATAACCATGATAGAATTTTATTTTCTTGTACCAAATAAAAGAACAAGGAGAAAGTTCATTTCAAACCGGTTGAAACTGAACTTGGTTTTTCAACTAAAACGTGTTATTTTCATTTACATGGAATAGTTGCACAACGTGCATATATATATATATATATATATATATATATATATATATATATATATATATATATATATATATATATATATATAAGTAGGGCTGTGTTTGGTAGGGAAAAATAGAGGCTGCTGGTTACAGACTGACCTAGAAGATCAGCAACTCACAGAATTCATTAACATGGCTGTGTTTGGTAGGCATTTTTTTTTTTAAGAAAATGATGTTATTTTGTCTATTTATTATCAAAATAAATATTTTTTCAAATGGTATAACTTTAAAAATAAGATCGTATTACATTAATCTAACTTTAATCTTTTAAAATTAAATTAAACAAAATTCTACATTTATCCTAAGTGATGACAGGAGTTCATTTTAATCAAACCAAAATCATATTATAATATACAACTTTTTTATAATAATATCATACCATAACACAAATTATTTAGTTATCGTAATAAAAAAAACGGAAATTGATGACTATTGAACTTGGAGCATGACTTAACCCACACACCCACCCTGCACATGCCCTTTGATACCTATTTACCTAACATTACTGAAAACAAGACAAGGATTTCAAGCTGAATGAGACCTATTAGATTTATATTACTGTAAAAGTCAAACTGCAACCACTGTTCCATTGATAAAAGCTCATCATTCTTGTTTTGAATTTTGTTTTTCTGAGAGTACAACTTTTTACTGTGCGATTGGGGGGTGTGGAGTCATATTAGACTTAGTCAATCTTTTAAAAAAATTAACAAAAGTATATTTTAATCATTATGGGAGAAACTTCATAGGTAATTTTTGATAGAAAATCTGTAACCTTTTATGAAAAAACATACTATTTAAAAAAACAATTCTACAAAACATAAATCTTAAGAAAAATTATGAACAATTTAATTATTTAAAATAAAGATTATTAAATTTTATATAAAAATAAGAAATTCAAATTATTTATCTCTTTTGTTCTAATTCAAATTTAAGTTTTTTTATAAATATAATATCTTTGACTTTATTGTCTACTCAACTCATACAAAATTTAATTTGTTAATATTTACCACATCTGATGTTAAACATGATTTTGTTGATACCTTAAACTTTTTTAATCTAACATCAATCTTAATGTAAGTCACTCTTATCTTTCAACCAATTTTAATCAAATTTCGGTACCAATATTTATTAAATCACTTTTAAGTCAATGTCAATCATTCTTATTTTGTGAACACCAATCAAATGAGTACTTTTTTTTATGTAAGTTGTAATATCCTCATAAATATAAATATAGTAAACTTCAAATATTTAATACGTTGATCCAAAATACATAAACTATCATATTACACTCTTTCAAGTTTTGCTTTTGAAATTATACCAACTTCTGCTCATGTATATAGACAATTTTAGTAGGTCATCATACAAATAACAAATATTAAGATAAGTTATTTAAAATTGTCATTATAATAAAATAACTCCATTGAAATTCATCAGAAAAATAAATTCATAATTATTCTATTTTCCTAACCGTTTATATAAGAAGATACATAATTTTAATAGACTATACATGGATCTATATAATTATATAATAAAGGATATTCATTAGAAAATATTTACTAATGTCTTTCAAAATACTTGTATTAAGTATATCCGATCAAAGATTAATACTCTATCCAATTCAAAACTTAGATCAACAATAAACCAAAGAGTTAAGGATCAAGACGAGTTTATTATAACTCAAGTTACACATCTACAAATGTCATAGTGTACAAAAACTCCTTATAAATTTCTCACCATCTAATATCTTAGTCTACGTGACTTAGATTATCAAAGATGGAAAATAATCCACATTATATTGTACATCCCTTTACTTAATACACAAAAATAATCAATGGTTCACATATCGTCCCATATTTGTGACCTCGCATTTCATACATGTATATAATTAAAATCATGCTTATTTATAATATTAGTCAATTCTCACAAATTATCTAATTGCAAGCAATAAAAGATAAACATGCAAAGTACAATTCCATTACAAAAATTAAAATTATAAATATCAAAAAAATTTAAATAAAATAAACCAATAATACTCAACATAGTTTCACATCACATATTATCTACTCTTACTTTGTTATATTGCATCAATATTAAAAAAATAACTCATAAAGCATAAATAATCCTACGATAATGGTTAAAGATAATAACTCATATTGAGTTGCACTTATACAATCGCACACAAATATAATGACAAAACACCCCACCTTTTTTATTTCTCATAAGATTAAAATATATACAACAATGTTTTCCTAAACTTTCTCCTACAAATTCGTTCAAATCTGTTCAAGATCTGCTAATACAATCAATACCTACCCAATATAACATCCGTTCAAATCCGTTCAAGATTTGCTAATATAATCAATACTTATCCAATATAACCAATCATATCTTATGGAATATTACTAAATAAAAATAGATATATAATAAAGATATACAATAATCACAATACTTTCTCAAGTTGGAGCGTGAAGATCTCGAATGCCCAACTTGCGAAGTAAAAAATAATACCCAATGCTTATATCTCACGTCATCACTCATCTTTTACTGTCTCAAAAATATGTCACAGGTTCAGGTCTACATGTATTTCTGAAAGAAACATTCTATGTCACAGAGAAAAATTATTACAATTCACATAGTGTGCAATGAGATAAGATTTAGCTGAGGAGTGTTGCGGTTTAGGTGTTAGTGGGAATAGACTCAATTTCTGTATTGTATGAGTGACATAGTCATGCAACAAAACTGATGGTTTTTTCTGTATGTAACCTCGACCCAACAATCCCTCATGAAATTCTTGGTCATTTTGCTCATTTGGTTCCTACGCAGAAGTATTATTTATTGACGGAATAACATCGACTTCATGTTGTACTAGTATTGCATCAGGCACAACATAATGGTCATGTCTTGCTCTATCTTTTTTTTTTCAAGTCATCAAACTCCTCCAAATCAACATCAGACCCACCCAAACCAGGAATTGTCGGCAAGTCTTCTTTAGGAAGATAAGCAAAAAAAAAATTTGTTTCTGAGAACTTGACATATCGTGAGACAAAAAATTCATTGGTTTCTATAACATACAAATGTCATTCCTTTTTCCCATATGGATATCCCACAAAAATACATCTCCTACTTTGGGAATCAAATTTATCGCCTAACCTCCCTTGTTTAGGGTTTAGTACATGTGCAATCAAGAGACCAGGATTGTCAAGAGTGATTATGTCGTAAGGTGAGATGGTTTTTCGTTGGTTGGCGGGTGCCATCATTGGGTTCTTTAGCCATGATTCAATATGTTGGGTGTATATGGGTATGACTCTGCTACCATGACAATACCCCACCTCTTTATTTCTCAGAAGATTAAAATATATACAACAATATTTTCCTAAACTTTCTCCTACAGATCCGTTCAAATCCATTCAAGATCCGCTAATACAATCAATACCTACCCAATATAACCTCCATTCAAATCCGTTCAAGATTTGCTAATACAATCAATACCTATCAAATATAACCAATCATATCTTATAAAATATTAATAAATAAAAACAAATATAATAAAGATACAATAATCACAATATATAACTCTTACTTTTTTGGATGAATTATAAAATTGTATAGCTATGGCCATGTTTATGTTTGCACCACAAAATATTCTCAACAAATATTAAAAGATTAAGCATGCAATTTCTACGTGGGTTAAACGATCAATGTAGTAATCTAAAATTTTATGTTCTTATGAATTTGATACTACCAATATCTAAGATTTTCTCTTATATGGCTTAATAAGAACAAAAAATTGTTAGTCATCATGTTCTAATAAGTGTTAATCTTGACATCAAAATAACCATGATCAATGTAACAAGTTCATCTTCTATATGTGGATATTGTGGACGTAATATACATAAAGAAAATATTTATTATTGTAAACATGGTTATCCTTTAAGAACTAAAAGTGAAGGTAGTAAAAAAACATACCGTCACAATGGAAGAATATATTCTCATCGTAGAAAAAATGATCTTACCATTGAACATTGCAAAATCTATCATGTAGTCAAAGGTTTCACATATGGAAAGGCATTGACTTTATCCATACTTTTTCAATGATAGTCAAATTAACCACAAATTGTCTTCTTCTTACATAACTATCATTCTTATCTAGCATTTTAAACATTTCTACATGAATCATGATTTCGTATATGCTGATTTTCATAAAGAAGTGTATATGCAAGTTCATCCTAATCGTAATACTAAATATGCTCAAGTGTGTAAGTTGCAAAATCTTTATATGACCTCAAACGAGAAAGTTAAAAGTGGTATGCTTGTATTTCATATTTTATTAATTCTAAATGGCTATAAACAATCTCTTCCTGATCATTTATTATTTCTCAGGTTCTCATCAGTTAATGACTATTGCTTCTCTTATATATATTGTTGATATTGTTCTTATTGGTAATAACATAAATAAAATCAATTATATTATATCTCTTTTTCGTTAAACTTTTAAGGTTGAAAATATTGATAATATAAAATGTGTTCTTAATCTTTGAAATTGTTCTTAATAAAACTAATATTGATTTATGCCAACATAACTCTTGACATATTATCATATATCAATATACGTTCTTATAAATTCTTGTACTTATTTTTTTCTATCTTTGAAACCTCTTTTGGAACCTCTTTATTTGATCTTTACGTGTATAAACATCTTATTGGTAGATTAATATATCTAACCAATACACCTCTTGACATTGTTTTTGTCGTCCAACATCTAAGTTGATTTTATCCATTTCAAGAACCCGTATCAATTTTTTTTTTACATACTTTAATGTCTTAAAAATCTCTTATATTTGAAATTTTTCTTGTTATAAATAATATTGTTCAACTAAAATAATTATCGTTATTCGATTAATGTACTCTCAGTCTATCTTAATAATAACTTATTTTAATATATATATATATATATATATATATATATATAT
>Ga0209700_100172_pt1 | contig 102068 bp, 41 predicted proteins | sample SiratroredBW_FD_187528 | JGI IMG/M metagenome (GOLD analysis project Ga0209700, IMG submission 187528) | Root nodule microbial communities of legume samples collected from California, USA - Siratro red BW (SPAdes) (version 2) | ecosystem: Host-associated > Plants > Roots > Nodule | place: USA...
CAAATCGACCGTAAAACAACAAAAAAAAAAAAAAACATCAAAAGCAACTTTCATGATTTAGTTATGTAATCCTCTTCTTCATAACCCTGTCCTCCTTTAACAAATATGGGGTGCACCTTATCTTTCTAAGTAATCAAGTTTCTCAGAGGAATAAAACTCAGGTGTCCTTGTCTCAATGATATACTTTTTACAAAAAGAACCCATACAATCATTTTTTTTTTTTATCAGGAAAGCTTCTTGTATTTATTGGTATATGAATCTTCATCAAGTTTCTTAGTTGTAATCTTACTTATAATATCTTCAGCTAAATGATTTTAAAATTAGTAAAACTTAAATTTAATTATCATGTAATTAATTGTGAATTCACATTAGTTGGATTCGATTAAATCTATTAACAATATAAAATTCCAGAATATATTTATTATCACAATATAAAATTTCACAATACTTTACAAAATTATATTAATTATTTGTGTAATCATTCTTTCTCATACAGATTAAAGATCACGTATCATTCCAAATATTTAAAACATTAAAATATTAATCACAATAGCTAAATTTTAATCCATAAATTCTTTATACTTAGATTATATTTATAGATTTCAAATATAATATTTAGACTTATATTAGTTCAATTTGGTTCTCAAATTGATATTTTTTTTATAATTCAATATAAAATCATATTTAAATGATATAAAAAATTTAAAAACTAAAATGCACTTTTTACAAAGATCCTAAACTCTCAAATATGTTTCTCTTTATATAAATTTGATTTGTAAAGTGAGGTTTAAACTTATTTATAAATTATTAAAAGACTTTATCTCTAATCGATATGAGATTTCTAACACACTCTCCTCACGCCGAGACTATTCAACTCTAGCGTGAGACTATATTGTTTAAGGATAGTTTGATAACGGCTCGATAGCGGGTGGCCGACCCAAACGCCGAGACTATTCAACTCAAGCATACTCAAGCATGAGACTATATTGTTTAAGGATAGTTTGATAACGGCTCGATAGCAGGTGGCCGACCCAAGAACAATGCTGAGATAGACTCTGATATCATATCAAGAAGTGAAATTTAAGCCTAAGTCAATCTTATAAACCGACTTGTAAAGTGAGATTTATATATATTTATAAACTATTGAAAGGTCTTATCTCTAGCCAATATAAAATCTTCAAAACACTATTATCATCATTTACTAATTTCTTAAAAATATCATCAAAGTTCCATTCTCCCAACTATATATATTTTTTCAAATAAAATATTAAGTTAACTTTCTTCATCGTGTTTTTTGTGTTTTTCAAGAAATTACTGTTATCCAAAAAAAAAAAATTAAAAGTCCTAACTTGCTCTTGAGAGATCGGATTCAAAAATCAAACGCATCATCTCATACTTTCACAAATAGAAATTCATTTTTTTAACTCATCACACATTCATCATCAAAAACAAATATGTGCAAAAGAAATTGAAAATAAGAGACTGAACATATGAAGGAAGAAAACTTACTTAAAGCTAAAATATAATTAGTTTACATAATCATATCTAGGGAATGTCAAAAATATTTTTACCTGCGAATATCCATGGGTAAAATCCTTAATGAATATTAATGGATATATGTGGTTAATAGGTACTGATATTTTAATTACTTAATTGAGATATTTTAATTACTCAATTGTGATGGGGAAAGTACAGGTATCGTTATATCCAATCCAATTTGTAGATACTCATTACTCACTAATAGTTATTAATTAATTTTATTTAAATATTTTTAAAAGAAATCAAGTAATAAAAAATTATTGGTGTGATAAATATCTAAAGAATTATTTAGAATTTATTTTTGTATATTTATATTTTTTTATTTAGACATATGAAATTAAAATTATTTTTAAAAAAGTATTTCTTAAAACTTATACTTTGTTGTGTAACTCATTTTTTTTAAAACCAAATTTATTTATATTAATATTTTATTATGTAGTTTTATTTGAATTATATTTTAAAATTAATTTTTATTTGAGTTTATATTTTAAAGAATTTTTTAAAATAATTTTATTTAAAGTTAGAAAAATAAAAATATCTGTGGGTATAAAAAAGGTTCACTGGTATTTTTTTATCATATTTCCAATATAAATAGAACGAATGACAGGTAGTACTATCCGTAGGCCTGGGTTTAGGGTTTAGCTGGTCACATTTTAAGCTATTTGTTCTTACTTGAGAAAAAATAAAGGAATGCTTTAGAAAAAGGTAAAAGGTTCCAAAGATTAAAGAGTTGAAACATATTAGAAAAATGAAGAATTAATTTCTTTTATATTATATGTAATATTTATAAATTTTAAACTATTGGTTGTCTATTTAATTTAAATGTTATTTTGTAAACTTAAACAGTTAAATGGTTAGATGGAAGAACTCCTTCTCATCATGCAAGATACAAAAGAACTTTTTTTGGTTGGATCAATTTGAAAAGATTTATTGTTCAAGATGATGTATTTGGATGAATGAAGACTGTTTGGTTGACCTAATTTGAGAGGATAGATCATGAGAGAGATTTGCAGGATGAGATCTTCTTCATGTAAAGAGATTTGAAGGAATTTGAAAATTGGAAATTATGAAATATCCTTATAAGTGGCTGATGACTTTTAAATAGAATAAATGTTACAGAATATTTTGAAATATTGGTACATAATTAAAACAAAAAGTATTTAATAAAAAATATAAAATATTATTTGTATTTTTACTAATCATTATTTTAAGATTAGTTAATTATAAAATGATTAAAAGTAAACAAATATCAATATAACATTTAATGGTAATCATATATATATATATATATTAATAAGAGTATTTAATTTTAAATAATTACTTTTAATTAAATGTTATCTTTTAATATTCTTTATTTCAAATTTAAGTACACATTTAATTTGTTTTAGTCAATTTAAGTAGCTTGTTTATATAATTTTTATTATAACTTATTAATATTTTTATGAAATAGAATAAGAATTCAAAAAATTCTTATTTAATATCTTAAAAATATAGTAAAAAAATATTTAATTTTTTAAGTAATAGAATTAATAAAAAGGTAAATTTAGAAAACATTTACAATTATTATTAATATGTACTAGTATCCAAGAAATATAAATTGCAAACTATTTTTATTTAGACTAATAATTTTAAAAGTTTCAATTTAAGTAAAATGTAAAAATAATTTATACTTACAAAAACAACGATAAATTTCAATAAAAAAAGTGTTATATTGTAGATTTTTTTTTTTAAATTTTAGTTAATTATGATTTAGACTAAATTATATATTTTAATAAAATAATAAATTTGTGATTTTATTACATTATTTAGAATTTATGTTTAATTTTAAATAATTTAAAAGATATGTTTTAAATAATTTTAGTAATATTTTTTTATATTAAGATTAATTTAATTCAATTATTTTAATTTTTTACCATCTTATTGCATAATGGTTAATAAGTAAATTTAGAAATATATCAATTAAAAAAATAAAAACAAATGTATAATATCTATCAAATGATTTCCAAACTTTCATAATCAATCTTCTCAATTCCCTTCAAATCTTACCATCCATCCATTAATCCAAACAACTATTTCATTTTCACACAATCCACTCAAATCCCTTCAAATTCATTTCCTCAAATCCACTCTTACAACCAAACAAAGCCTAAATTATGACTAGGGCAACCATATTAACTTAAACTGTTCTTTTATAAATATCCTTTTGGTTGTTTTATTGTTTGAAGTAATTTGAATTCACGAAGTGAAGTAAATAGTTTGTTATTTTGATTTCATTTGAAATCAAGTTAAAAAAAATTGTCTATATATATACAATAAAAGATCATTTGGAGAAAGATGGAATCTTCAATTAAATTTAGGGAAAAAATAAATGGACGTCCAATACAGTCTTAAATCCATCCAACATTCTTGTTTTTTATAGTCAAAATAAAGAACGAATAATTTAAAAAAAAATAATAAATGAAGTTGTTGGAATGTTTGATAAAATGAGTGATCTAAGTATTACCGCTCTTAAATTTGAGTGCTTAAAGGCTCTGGACCTTTGGTAATTTAAGATAGAAGTTAAATAAAAGAACTTTAGTTGAACAAATCATGTTTCTATACAAGGGCTATCAACCATATATGTGATCTGTATCTTCGAGTACTGGTATCTTGTGTTTCAATTATTTTACATAGTACTATGATGTGGGTTCAAGTAGTTGGTGTTTGTTTTTCTGTAATATTTGCCTTTCTTTTAATTGATAGAAAGAGAGGAATATAAATTATTGATGTTGTACGTGTGTAGTGTCTCCAAGAATTGGAGAAAAGATTGTGGATACTGTACAGAATACTGTAGTTTGGTGCTTGCTAGATATATCAGAACAGCTCATTTATTGTCGATTTCAACAGTCACATTGAAAGCGATTTTGCTATCCTGATTATAGTTGATCAAGAGTTGTTATAGTGTTAGTGATGTTTATAAGATTAAATGAGGCATGTTTTTTTATAAGTGTATGCATAAATATAGTTACAACTTTAACCAATTCTGTCATCTCTTTTCCTTTGAACAAATAACAGTGGAGTTTGTATTTCTTAAAGCAAGTTTTCTTTATGCACTGTTAAGTAGATGTCCTAATTTCCTTCCACTGCTATATATCTTCTGTTTTCTTGTTTTAATTTGAAATCACAATTTGCACAAAGTGCTAGCTAGTGTTTTCAATTATACTCATTTAGGTTTACCAACTTTCGTTAAAAAAAACGCAATTCGGTGTTACTGTGGAATTTATCTGCAGATTGGCACTGGCAGTGATGTTCCCCGGGTCAGTTGCAGCCCCTGCAAACGTTGTCCCCAGACAAATAAATTCTAGGTAAATTCATTTTTCTCTGTTAATTCAACATCATGTTTATGAAACAGAAAATGCAATACAGCTCCAAAATTTGTCAATATCATGTTGTTGGTTTCAGATTCAGCTCAATTTTTTTACCCCATCAAAAGGTGCTATAATTGAATACAATCATCAGATGCCAGCTGTTCCAGTCAGAAAAACCAGTCCTCTTACACTCTCCAGTATGGAGATGGTAGTGGGTCATAAGACTATTACATGCCAAAATAAGATGCATTACTATGCTGTTTTTAGGGATCTGTGACGGCAAAATTCTTCTTTGGCCACCGTTTTTTTGGCGAGTTTTCATTTTTAGCCTGAAATGGTTGACACCATCCCTTTTCTTCATGATTCTTGATTTAATCTTGTTAAACATTACCCTGTGAACGGATAAAAAAAAATAAAGTTTTCTTTTTCATTCAAAATATCATTAATGGACTTAAACGTTATTATTAATATAAAAAATTATATTATTTAGTGGTGAATAATAAAAGAGTTATCAAAAGCATGATTTGGATCCCTTTACGAAATTAAATAACAGATAAATTTTCATGTTCACTAATTGAAAATAAGTCAACTTATTATAATATTTTTGTGAATAGTGACCTCTTCTAAAACCTTAAACTTGACTAAAGATTCCAGAGTGGTCTTTTAACAGATATAATCAACCAATTAAATAAATAAACAAACATACAAGATTTTCTTTTCTGCATGCATTAATTATGTAACCTCTCTTCAACTCTCGAACTCGTCACAGTGGGAAAACGGCACAATGGAGCTGAACTCGTTGAACTTGAACATGAGATCATCCACTTCCTCATATCTGTTGGAATCTTCATACTCAAAGTACGTCTGAATGTGATCAGGAAACGCGCACTGTGGCAACTCAGACTCCATCTGTGTGGAAATATTGGCCACAGATGATGTCATCTCCATCATTTCCTTGAACTTCGATGACTGAAGTAGAAGCTCCAATGCCGACGTGGCACCTGATGGACGAGGCTGATGTGGCACCAATGTGGCTTCTTCTACAATAGTATTCAATGAATCCTGGTTGTGGAAGAAGCTTAGCTTTTGCTCTTGTTCTTGATCAGGCTTTGGGGTGAAGTTGCTGCTAGTGCAATTGTTATTCATGTGACTGAGATTAATGCTAATCTGGTCATTATTGTTGGTGTTGTTGTTATTAGGCTTAAGCCACTTAATGTAACGGCTGAGGTCGAAATTTGTGACAGCATTGAGTCCACGGTATTCTATAGCTGCGAGGTCATAGGCCGTAGCAGCTTCTTCTTGGGTAGCTGTGATAATGTTATATATAAATTAAAGATGATAGATTTAAGATTTTTATAATGATTGATATCATATTATCAATTTAAACTTTGTTTATTAATGATAATGACATGTTATTGGATACGTAGCAGGAAAAGGTTAAGTTAACAAATCAGTTAAGAGTTGGTGGCTTTTCTGCCTGCCCCCATTGAATACTGCTGATAAATTTGCCATACATGACCCATGCAGACCCATGGCATGGGAATAAGTTAATTAAATAATAAAGGAATTGAATGTGATGAATGGAAGACATTTATTGAAGTAGTACTTTACTTCTGGATGTGGTTTACAATAGTAAAAGTGAAAGTTCTTTCATTTAAGTTTCAAATGGGGAGAATTTTATGCATTGATCACTTATATAGTTAGAGTTGTGCCACTTGTTTTATTAATTGGCAAAATGAAAATAAAAGCTTCATCTTTGAGAAATGAGACGTTAAATATCTCTATAATGATAGTTACTATAAGGTTAAAATTTATTTTTAATTATATAGCATCCAAAGTCATCCAATGTTCTGCACTAATTAAGTGTTGCCATTGCGTATATAATAGCAAATACTAGAGAACAAACAACACGTCAGTTTCGTAAAGATCCAAAGCATTTTTCGTGTATTATAATTACTAATGATAATGCAGTATTTTCTTATTATTCCATTTCTGGCTAAAAGTATTTTAGGTGATGAACGTACCGTAAGTTCCGAGATAAAGATATTTATTACCAAAAACTTTGCCAATCCGAGCCTCCCACCTTCCATTATGATGATGTCTGATCATAAAAAGGCAAGACACGAAAATATGATTAATCATAATTAAGATGATTACCAAGAGTAAATATGAAATGATTATCATCATTTATGCATAATATTGATATAAATATACCTTGCAACCCCTCTGTATTTAGAAATCCCTCGAGAGAAACCACTGCTTTTCCTACAATTTAATATGGAAATAATTCTTCTGTATCAGGAATAGTTTTTGGGGATTGATTACCATAAAAAGAAGCTTGCTAGAGATTTACCTCCTCAGTGATCCAATATACTCCTCTCGTGATTGTCGCCCCATTTCTTTCAGTTCGTTCAGATAGTTTGATAACTGAAATCGAAACACAAATTTGGTGTGTTTTGTTCTAAATTAATTCACCCTATGAAAAACCACAGAACATAGATTAACAAAAAGGGCAGTATAATTAGAATATAATCAAGTACCGGAAAATTAAGAATGGTATCTTGACCCCAGTATTTAAGTGCTGCTAGATCATAAGCATGTGCTGCTGCCACTTCATTGTCATAAGCACCTGAATTATAATAGAACTAATTGCTTAATATCCATGTAACTGAACATGATGAGACTTTTTTAATCAATGTATAATCTAATATACGTACCAAGGTAGACTGAGGTAACAATATATGTGAAGAAGAACCCCCACAAGATTGAGAACACCACATGGAAGTAAATTAGATTAAAAACATTAGCTAACTTCATCAAACATTCAAACAACAGACATATTTATATAAGTATATAACAATCATGAAACCTTGTCGTCCTTTTTTGTTCTGAGTTTCATTCCAGCAATGCTTGTCCCACAAATGAGCTTCGTATCGACCAGTCCATCGGTGCCTGTGATGAACACCCATGAAATTAAATTAGCTAATATAACTGAAGTTGAAGAAGTTGAGATTGAAGAATATGTATTAACCTAGTGACTCCTCGGTATATGGAGCTGCGTTGAGGAGGGGAGTCTCTGGGGACACTTCTCCTGGTTCTTTTGACCTTGGTGGGGACAGTGTTGGTTGCATTAAGATTATTGGCAATGTTGCTTGCATTGTTCTTCAGGATTCGCAGTTGTGAGTGTGATTTTTTGGCCATGGAAAAGGTTGCACCATGCAAGAGAGAAAGAAGAATGAGATATAGATGGATTGATGGATGGATGTTGATGATATTAATGGCTCATTGCATGGATAGAAAAAAGTTTATATATATATATAGAAATGTGTGTGTGAAATATGAATATGAAATATATATATAAGTAGGGATTGAAGTGAAGAGGGTTTGTTTATAAAGGAATGGGGTGAAGAATGGGGTTAGAATAGATTGTGCTGGCAAACATGGGATAGCCGGCTCAAAGATGGATGTTTCTGGCCGTCTGTAAAATCGGCTCTATGTTAAATTCTTTCCCTCTTGTCTTCACTTCCACTTTCTGCATGTCATGTACCTTTCAATACGTTTTCATATCGCTTTATTTCTTAATTATAGTAAGTTTATCCTTTCTTTTCTCCCTTGTTAACACTTATTAATTATCTCTGTCGTCTTTTAATTGGGTATAAGAATCTAGCTTAAAATAGTTTATTCATATGATGTGATGTAATTAACAAATAATTAGCTTTTAAATTTATGTACATACATGGGTTTAATGTCTAATTTCTATGCATGGATATCTATTCACAAATTGTTCTTTCAAAAACTTAACATTGTAACTCTTACTTTAATGGAGAGAGTAATTTCAATCATTATGTTATCTTTAATTATGTTATCTTCTTACCTGACCTTTCATAACTTCACTTCTTTTCTCACTTTAACTAATAACATATGAACATCAAATGAATGATTAAAGAGAATTAACAGTGTTAATTAACCTGAAATTTGTTAAAACATGAGATACACAATAAGTACAGGTGATTCTAATCTACTTGAATATACAAACCACACAGACCAAAAAGGATTGATATGATTCAATAATATATTAGACACTAAATACAATAGGTGGAGATTTAGATATTTGTAAGAGATTTTAGACTCAAAATATCTAGTTGTCATAAGACTACAATTATGTGATGTTCAGGTTTTTTCTTTATGAGGATTTAGGTGGTTGTGGACTTTGTTTATGTAAATACAGAAAAAACATATCAATTTTAATGGTACATTAATTAAAGTTTTAACTTTAAATGTGTATTTAAATATTTAGCAAAAATTTTACATTATACAAATATTAATGAGAAAATTATATTTTGATATTTAAAAACACATTATAATAATGTATTGATTTGTATGACTTATAAATTTTAAATCATAAAAATGATGATTAATTGATATAACTTTGCTTTTGTAAACTTAAATTAATTTACATATCTAAATAAACCTTGATGAAAAAACGATGTGGGATTAATATGGTAAACGTCGGTGTTAAGGAATTCAACAATTGTATTTTGTTTTTCATCTTAATCTGTTTATATTAGTTTATCCACACAATAGTTAATTTCATCTATGCCGATAGCATATTTCACAATGGATAAAGATGCGTTGTTACACCTAATTATCAACATGCACATGTGGTTGAACCATTTATTCCATTTTTTTGAGAGAGAAATTTGAAATATATAATAGAATACTAAGTTACCTAATGTTGTCTCCTTAGACATGGAATTTAACACTGAGCAGTTGCCCCATGTTACCATGTAGGTGTAACTACCCCATGTGATGGATTAAAAGGGTGATGCAGTTTTTGCGTTTAGGGTGCCCCTCTTTTCCACCATTTTCTGAAATTGAGTGCTTTAATAGTGATAGTTTGACACTATCATTTTTTTCACACTTCCACTTAATAATCAATAATATTATTATTTTATTTTAAATTTTGTTTCTATTTTTATTAGGTAAATATAATATTTTATTATTAAAAGAAGTTATGTGGAAGTAATAAGAGAAAAGAGTGGATGTGTACAAACTTTGATGGTGGTTGTGGGGGCCTAAGAATTAGATCATGGATGAAGTAACTACTGTTTGCTTCTTATATAGAGTGGATGGAGAGAGGTAGATGGAGTGCCATGCATATTGCACACTTAATTGTTAATGAGAAAACCACATGAGTTTTAGCACCCAAAAAAAGATGTGCATTAATTAGTCATGCATCGCTGTTTAGTAGAAATTTGGTAACAAACCATTGCTCATTTTCAAACACTCATACTCACCTAAATTACACCTAATACCAAACAACCCGTTTACCAGTGTCAAGTTCTTTTGTCTATTGCACTCAAATTACTGAATGTGTTTAATGAATAATTACATGTCGGAGGAGTTTAATTTTTATTTGTCTACAGAAATGTAAAGTTAAGTTTCATCTCAGTCCATTCACATCGGATCAAAAAATAAGTGATGAAAAAGATATGAAGTGTGATAGTTTTGTAATTAAAATAAACTCGTTTATGTGAGACTATTTATTATTGGACGTAAAATTCACAATTTACTTAGACTCTTAAATTAGTTAATATATTTAAATTTAGATGTTGTTAGATTTAAGAAATAGTTTAAGAATATGTATTTATTGTCATTTGTTACGAGATTAAATTAAAAAAATAAAAGAAAAAAATTCATGTAACAGAAAATTTAATGTATTAGTTTTTCAAAAGTAAAGTGGTGCCTATATATGTGAATCAATGAATTTTTGATTTAAATAATATTGTTTATGAGCTATTATAGACACTTGATTTATTATTATTATTATTATTATTATTATTATTATTATTATTATTATTATTATTATTAATGGATGAAAAGGTAAATTAATTATATGTATGTTGGTGATTATATTGATTTAAGGTCATAGTTATCTTAGAAATGTTTTAAATAGTTAGCTTATCTTATTTTTAATGTTGTTCTTGTATTTAAAATTATAATAATAACATGTTAGATGACTTGATACTTGATGAGAATCCATAATAATCAGATGGAATTTATTTTTATTTTATATTTACGAGTTTGCTATGAATAATTGTTTATATTTTAAAATTTGTATAAAGAGATATTTTTATAATATTGTATAGATAATATTACAAATTAATTGTATGATATAATTTTTAGATATTTTAATATTATTTTGTTGCTGTTAAAATTTTTAGCTTAAAAAATATGATTTTATTAAAAAAATTATATATTTAAAATTTTAGTTTAATGTCAAAAACAATTCAAAATTTACGTTAAACCATGCATGACATAAATTTAAAACTCTTTTAACTTATTTTTTAATAAAATTTTACTTTAAACTATGTTTTGATTGAATCGTAAAATAGATATCTTTATGTTAACTGTTTAGTTTTTTACATCACCCGTATTCACATCAAGCTATTAACAAACATTAAAAATTCTAAATAACAAAAGTAAAAAAACAAAATATTACATTAGTATTAGAAAAAAAACATATGATTTAAAAAAACTCATATGTTCAATTAACGTACAGAAAGTATGGCGGATGTAAGATGCTTATTATAAAAACTAACAAATTTATTATATACGATGATAACTTGCAATAAAATAATAATATAAATGTATATTTTATGCTTTTTCCAACTTTTTTGTTTATTGTGGTTTTTGCTGTAAAAAAATAAATTATTTTTAAATTTTACTGTGAAAGAATTTTGAAAAAGAAAGCACTATTATTGAGAAATAAGTTGTGGCAAAACATGAATGAATCACTAATAATGATATAAATATTATTCTATATTACATGTTTGCTAACTTTTAAATTTCTTACCACACATTGCTATAAATCTCATTAGGGTGATACTGTATATCAGGTCACAGACCACCCGTTAACTAGCAAAAGCCCTATTAAGAACTGCGACTTTCTGCACCTCCATTCTTTCTTTCTGTATCTCCATAAACAAAGTAAAATTATTTTAATATCTTTGTTTCTTTTATTATTTTAGTATATTTTTCTTTTTGTTTCAATATTTTTGACTGTATAATTTAAAATAATATATATATATATATATATATATATATATATATATTTCAGATTATATAACTCAAAATAAATAAAAATATATATTCCATTGACGGAATTGTTCCATTTTATCATCTTGCCTTTGTTTTATAACATGCATAATTTTTAATTATTCGCTGTTGTCTACAACTGTTACTTATTGAATATGGTTAAACATTTTTTTATTTTATTTTACCATAATATCATATTAGTATATCGTTTTTTCGTTGTGGAAATTCAATACGAAAAAATATTCAGTAATAAGTTATAATATCATCAATTATAAATTATTTATATTTGTTTGTATTTATACACTTATAAATATAAGTTCAGATTTTATTTTCTGTAATATTTAAATTGTTTTTAAATTTTTAATATGATTTTATTTATAGTAAGTGAGGAAAAATTTGTGATGAGAAAGTTGTTCAATGATTTTATAGAAGAATTTGGTTTTTATTTTTTTTCTGCTTATGAGACAGTAATTATATAGGGAGGGTCAGACAAGTAATTCTCAAATTTTATGTAGATCAACTTATCCTCACTTATTTTTATGAATTAAATACAAAGCTACCTAAAAAATGGATTGTTATGAATTACCATTCCTATTTCTTATAATTTTTTAATGTTTTTTTATCAGCATAATTTTTTAGTGTTTTTACCAACCATAAGGAATGAAGTAAAATTTGGGTAATTTATTAATTAGAAACAGTCTTGCATATCTATATAATTAGAAAATTAAGATCAAAATAATTGCTAACATCCTAAGATATTTTTATTGCAGAAATCTTTTTTCTTGTCTTTACAATAAATACGTGCATGCTATAATAATTTTTAAACAAATAACAAAAGTTTATGTACTTTATAAGAGATTTCAAAGTAATAGTATTAAAGTAATGAAGGATTTTTATATAGAGCCTAAAAGATATACAGAACAGAATTAAGAAAAAATAAACACAAAATACGGTTGTAAGGAAACAACCCCATTGAATACCCTTTAAAGTTTATACAAATTAGACGTTAAAAATAACTATAAATTGCTATTTCACTATTTAATTGTCGTATATTAAACCATTTTGATTAGTATAATAAAATAGCATGACTACGATATTAAACTTTTTTCACTATTTCTCTACATTTTATAATAATTTAGTATTTTTTTATTGGAAGAAATCACAAACAATGATACACTTGCAAAATATCTCTCTTTATATATAATCAAATATCACATCAGTCTCAACATTTTAGTAATGATTTTGATATTTGAAGTCTTTTATTATTGATCTCAAAGTTTACAGTGACTATTTAAAGTAATGCTTTATATTTTAAAATGGGTTTAATCTAATATGAAAAAATCAGTTAGGTAACAAATTAAAACAAAACAAAAACATCACATGATTATTCATTTGTGGAATATAATGCCATATTTTTATATTAAATTAACTATTAAACAGTGAAAACATTGGCTCGAAAAGCCAATCAGAGTTCACAATAAAAAAGACCTGAGAAAGCAAAGCTCTCACATCACTGCAACTAGTAAGGCCCAATAACAATGCTTGTCACGGCTTCAAACCCAGTGAGAAGAAGCCCAATATCAAACGGCCTACCTGAGCAAAGGTACAAATCACCACATTTAACAAAGGTTATATTTGTGTTACCTTGCTTTGACTAAAGATGAAATTATAATATATAAATGGAAACAAATCTCAACATTACCAAATTGATTATATAAAAATTTGTTATATTTAAATTAAGGGTTATCACAAATTTGATTTTTCAAAATCTAGATGTAGAATCATTCTAATTAACTTGATATAAGATCAATCCAACTCAGCTTTATATGGTTCTGACTCGATGTACACTTAATATATTAATTAAATACATGTCCGATTTAATCTCGCATGATTTATCTCGGCCCTACCTGAGCCTGGCTTGACTTAGACCTATTAAGACTTAGCTCGATATGGCCTGGCCTAACCTAATCTTGATCACCCTTAATCCGACCTAAGCCCAGTACAATTTGATTGTTCAGACTGACACAACTCAACCTCACATGAGATCTACCCAACTCAGTTTGACATGTCTCAACTTGATGTGGGCTCGATGTCTATGTCTATTTAGACTTGTGTTGGCCTCCATAATCCATCTCAATCCCATCTAGGCCCGACTTGGCTTTGACCCGATCGAACTTGGCCCAACCTAAGCCTGGTCCAACTCGACTTAATCTCACCTAGGCCTAGCCGAACTTGGTTGAACATCAATTTATCCCAACTCAAGTCAACCTAGGCTCTGGTTGACTTTACTCAACCTAACATGAGATAGACCCAACTCACTTTGACTTGGCCCTAACCTAATGAAGGCTCGATGTCTTGGCCCAACACTCAAATCAACCTGGTCGGACTTGACATAGTATATCTCAAACCCAAATGGGCTTAGCCCAACTCGACTTTAACTTAGTCAAACCTGACTCGACACAGGCCTAACCCAACTTGGATAAACCTAGTCCCGCCCCCTACTTGGCTTGACTTAGGGCAGGCTCGACTTGAGTTATATCTGGGCCAACTCGGCTCGACCTGTGTTGATTTGGCTTGAATTTGGTGGAAATCGACCTAGTCTTGATTAGACTAAGACTGATCTAGGCCTAACCGAACTCGACTAAATGTGGGTTGGTCCCGACTTGGATGAACACGAACATGTCCTAGCTTGACTGAATGTGGACTTGCCCCGACTAAGCTCGACTTGGGCTCAGGCTTACTTAACTTGATTTTGATTTAGATTGACTCGACTTGACTTGGGCTCAGGCCGACTTACCTCGACCTGGGTTTGAGCCAACTCGACTCAACCTAAACTTAGGTCAACTTGGTTTGATTTTGACTTGGACTGAATCTGCCCAACCTTGCGTGAGTCTAACCTATTACTACCTCTCAACTGAACTTGACACGACATGGGCCTAGACCAACTCTGCTGAACATGATCCCACCCTAACTCGACTTGTTGTATGCTCGGACCAACTTGACTTAACTTATGTTCAAGTTGACTTGGCTCAACATGAGCCCGAACTAACTCCTCTTAATGTGAGACCGAGCTTACTTGTCTCGACTTGGACCCATAGTAACTCGACTCGTCATAGACCAAGTTAACTCGATTTGACTTAGGCCCAACTCGATTTGGTCTTATCAGACGAAGCCTGACTTGGTTGACTTAGTCTTGATTGAACTAAGATTGACTTGAGCCTAGCTAATTTGGCTCAATGTAGGTCATCCTCAATTTGAGTGAACATTGACCCACCTCGACTCTATTGAATATATAAACTTGACTCAACTCAATTTGTTTGTGACTTAGATCAATTCGACTAAACCTGTGTTCATATTAACTTGACTGCATATTACATAAATCCCTCAACTTAACATTTCATAACATTAATATATATATATATATATATATATATATCTAATTTTAGATTATTAAAATTCAAAACATTATCCAATTCTAAATCTAATTAAATTAATTAAACTTGAAATCCAAAACATCTTGAATTCAAAATTTATTGACACTGAATTTATCAGTGTGATTGTATGAATAATATGTAACCTCTTTGTTACTTTTTGACATAAATTGCATGAGAGTAAGCAAGACAAAAACTATTTGCAAGTGGATCGAGTTAATAATTTTTTGGAAAATGATTATTTAAACAATAGGAATAAAAGTTTCACTGCTTTATTATGTATTTTACATTTTTTTTCTCCTCTTTCTTTATTTAATTAACAACATATCATTAGCCTTTATTTAGGAGCAGTTAGCTGACGGTGTCTTTAATTAATGGGTGTTATTTAGTAGCGTCCAAAAACAGGAACTGAGGAATGTAAGAAATATTTGTATTATTGGAATTATATCAAAAGTAAGAAAAGAGTTATAGTTACATTTTCAAATAGAATTTCCCATTTTTTAATTTAATCATCAAAATACTAGTTGAAATCTTTATTAATAATGATAAAAACTGTTTATTTTACCTAGAACGAAGACATGATTGAAAACACAAAAGGAAAACATAATTTTGAGAGTCATCAATTTTCTATCGTGACCAGATCATTTTCCGACACAAAATATGAAAATAATAATAATTTTACACTAATTAAAGAAATAGTTGATATTTTCTAATTATATTCATTTTAACTAAATCGATTTTTTAACATAGTTTTATTAAGTTTGATATCATAATTAAAAGTCAATATCATATCTTTTGCTGCAGAGATTCGTGTACAAGTTATTCACAACTACCAATATGATATGACTTGGCAAGAGAAGAGAAACTCAGTGGCTATCATTCATGAATCAGATAAAATAATTTGATTGTTTATAGTGTACATTAATATATAAATTAAAAATAAATTAAAAATAATTTTTTACATGTTTATAAAATAAGAAATGGATTCAGGTTAATAATTTATTTTCCTAAATTGTTTAATATACAGGTAGAACTTGGTAGCGTAAACCGTAATTTATTCTAGAAATGTGAATACCGTAGGAAGAAATTTTTCTACCACGGTTTTATGGGCAAGATATTGTAGATTTGAAGTGTGGACTGTAGGTGCCTTTGAAGGGGCAAATAGTATAATAGATCTGCTTCAGAGCGAAGACTCGCCGGCGAGGGTACACGGTAAGGATGAAAAGCCTTCGCCGGAGCGGCAACAAGAAACACGACAGAATCATGCCGGCGAAATCTAAGCGATTCGAACCGCGATTGGTGAAGTTCGAGGAGCTGCCGGAGTACTTAAAGGATAGCGAGTTCATATTGGACTATTACCGCTCCGAGTGGCCAGTGAAGGAAGCCTTGTGGAGCATCTTCGCGTGGCACAACGAAACCCTAAACATTTGGACGTACGTGGTCGATTCAATTTCACCACTCTTTCCTCAAACATTTCAATTTTAGTGTGATTGTTCCACTTGCTTGATGCTTAATTGCTCACGCTTGGTCACTGCAGGCATGTAGGAGGCTTTCTCATATTCGCTGTATTGGCGGCCATGAGCAGCACCACGGAGCTCTGGAATTGGCCCAGGTATGCTAAACGCAGGATCAACCGCGTCGTTTTGATGTTTCTGTATAGTGTTGTTCGGTATGAGACTGAGTGAATGAATGAACTGATGTTGTGTGAATGTGAGATGGTACCGCCAGATCCTTTATGGCTCTCGGATCGTTGTCGACGCCGGAGATTAATGGTTCTGGTTCTGATAGTGACGCTATCCTGGTAATGTTTTTAAAATTCATTTAAATTTGTTCATATAATACCTTTATGACTGGGAAAACAAACAGTAGACATGGAATATTTTATTTTATGCATGTAAATTAGAAAAGGGCAAAAATATTATGTCTTTACTCATTACACCATAAATGTAGCAGAGGTTGTTTATTGAACAATTATAGAAACAAAACAAAACTCATATTTAATTAGTCTTGTGATTCTATTGTTTTTCTTTAGCTAGAATTTGGAATTTTATCAGGTAAAGTTATGTAATAAAAGTTTGTATGAAAGATTAATAGAAATGATTAAAGTAGAAATTTAATGTTAAGTAGAAACAATACTAGAAGCACCTAATGTATTTTGACCAATTCAAAATGTCTAAATATATTTCTATTAATCTTCCTATTTAAGGAAGGATTAAGTGATTTCAATGTTTACAATTAAATGCATTTATTTTATTTTTTTAAAAGAAACTAAGAAGATTTGAAAAAGATTGTACAATAGCATTTAGTACAAATCTTATATATTATTTATTTCTTTTCAATCAAATTTCAATTTTCTATTATACAATGTTTTTAATAAAATTATTTAATTTATTGAGAAAAATCAAAATTGGATTACAAACAACACCATCAATATCTATCTAACTCTATCAGTTTTCTTCAAACATTAATTGTAACTCTATGATTGAGTTTGGTCCTTCTGTTATAGTCTTCATATATATATATATATATATATATATAATTTTTTTGTAATTCTTAATTTTGAATACCTTATATTTATTTTTTATTTTGGTTTAATTGAATCTTTTAAACCTAAAACATTTATTTAAACTATCTGAAAATAATTTAATAGATTGAAAGATAAAATAAAAGAAATAAAGATGTGAAAAAATTTAGAATTATATAAAAAATTGTGCATTTTTAAAAACTCAGGAACTAAACTAGCACATAGAAATGGAAAACAAAATAGGAATTCGTATCCAGTAATGAAAAAAGTAGGATATTACAATTTACTTCACTCATCTGGTAATGAGATTTTTTACATTATCTCTGAAGCATAACTGCTTTTAATGTTTTTAATGATGATTTTCGAATCCTCTTTTACTTTTAGATATTCATTACAATCTGTTATATTGGATTATAGAGTATAATGTTTTCTTACTCATCTTCTTATAGAAAAATGTTATAATCATGTTTTTTAGAGTGTACTTTGCTATAATTATCGCTAAGGACAATGTGGGCCTTAACACCATATAACCAAGAACTTATTAGATATTGTACCTATTGTTGGTTTTGTTTCTCTGTTATGTTTTCAGGATTTGCATTTTAGACACGTTATGAACTCATCAATTCTTGGTGAGATGAGAGGATCTGGGCTGGAGACAGTTCCTCGATGGCCATGGTTCGTTTTCTTAGCTGGGGGAATGGGCTGCCTTGCTTGCAGTTCTCTTTCCCATCTTCTGGCCTGCCACTCCAAAGACTTTAATCTATTTTTCTGGCGTCTAGATTATGCTGGCATTTCTGTTATGATTGTCTGTTCCTTCTTTGCTCCTATTTACTACGCTTTCTTCTGCAATCCTTACTCAAGGTTATTTTATTTGGCTACAATATCTCTACTTGGAGTCCTTGCCATCATTACCCTGCTTGCACCTGCACTTTCTACCCCTCGGTTCCGACCCCTCCGAGCCACCTTATTCCTCTCTATGGGCTTTTCAGGTGTAATTCCCGCAGCTCATGCTGTTGTTCTGTATTGGGGTCAGCCCCATATATTTGTTGCACTTGGATATGAGTTTGTTATGGCCATTCTATATGCCACTGGAGCTGGATTTTATGTTACTAGAATACCAGAACGATGGAAGCCAGGAGCATTTGATATAGCAGGGCAGAGCCATCAAATTTTTCATGTTTTTGTTGTTCTTGGCGCTCTGGTCCACAGTCTTGCCACACTAGTCATATTGGATTTCCGACTGCGGTCACCTACTTGTGCGTATTAGTCAATTAGTAAATACTGTCCTAAAACACTTGAGACATATATTATGTCAGTTTCCTATTGCATGAATTGTCATACATTGGAGTGAGAAATGACTGGGTAATTGAGAGTGACACTTCAACTTTTTTCTATAACCCAGCAAAGTAGCAGTCATGTTGTGTTTTAGCAGTTCTGATTTTTTTACTACTTTTATTAATTGGAATAGTCATATAAAAAATGTAATAACAACTGCAAAGATAGTACGAAGTTAGTCATAATTAAGCACTCAATGTTTCACGTATGGTCTTAATATGAAGTCGTAGTAAGAAGAAAGGTTGTACGAAAACGCATAAAGAAAATAATTTAATCAATTAATTTTAATAAAAGATACAACTGTATATTATGATACAGAACTGAAAAAGAAAACATAGGAAACGGTGGTGATAGAGGATAACATATAGAGGTTCCCCTCAAGCTTGTTATATAAAGATTAAATATACTAGGCTTAATTTAAGACTGGTTGAGAAGATGAAAAAGCCAAAATCAATGTTTACTATTTGAGATGACCCCGAGATACATATGAAATGTAGAACAATCTAATTTTTTTGTGATTGTTCTCTAATGGAGGTCAGGATTATTATCAGCAATATAAAGAATAAAATTATTGTCATATTATAACATAATAGAGTCATCATGTCTAATAAGGAGCCTTTATACCTTTAGATGGAATGGAACTATAAATCGTACTTTATTTTAAAGATCCTTTGTCATCCATTGTTTTTCTTTCTTTAAGGAAGATTAGGAATAAGCCAATTGTTGTTTTTATTCCTAAGCAAGTAATTTTGTTTTGATAAGTTCTCCCCGACAATTATCTTTAAATACATTTTCAAAGTACGAGGGTTTAGAACAAAAAATAAAATAGTGGACAAATATTTATGTACATGAGGCTATTTACTAAGAGAAATAAAAAGAATTGAAATACTTAACAAAGGATCGTGATGGTGAAAATGAAGAGGAAGTCATTGTACAATGATAATCTTATAAATACAAAGGTTTTCTTAATATATTAGACTATTTGAGAGTAATAGAAATTTATCCTTGTGAAGTAATAGAAACTTTCAAACCTCTAGCATTTTTGGATCCTGTTAGTTCACCTTCTAACTCAGTTAGCTACTACAAAGTGAGTATGATCTGAGATTTAGATAAACTATCGCAGCCCATTGATTCGGTGTTTACAAGATTTTCAACCAAACCCACACTTCATTCAGTTGAAAAATTCAAGAATTTGAGTCTGTGGGCAGAAAAAAAACTAGAAAAATACACAAAGGAACAACTAGAAAAGCAGCAGCTTTAAGCAATTCCTCACTCTCTGGTGTTATTACTCCGATTCTGGACCAATCGCCGCTGTACCTGAAACAACATTTGTACATTAGCATGAATCAGCAGACTCAACCAGAAAGAAAAGAAAGCACACTAACTAACTAACCCGGCATCAATGAACCCTAATCCAAACACCCCAATGGCACCGCGAGCGATAATTGACTTAGAAATCCTCAGAGGGAAAAAGGGTCGCTCTTGAGACTTACCATTCTCCTCAAGATCCTTCCTTTTTGCCAACGTTGTTCCAGACCTTCTTCCAAATCTTCTCACAGGAACACAGTAATTGAGGCCCAAAACACCACACCTCATACCACTGACTACCATTTCCTCTTATCCACAGGCCTTCACAGTAACATGTTAGTTTAAGCCACCCAAACACAGAAGGGTAGCTTGGTAATTTTCATTTAAGACAAACAAAACTACACCAATCTCATTAAGAACAATTTTTTTCACTTGTTATGTAGACTTTTTTTCAGAGAAACTGATAATTATATTCATTTTTTTCTCATCAGAAAAATGATCCTATTTTAATTATTAATCTTTTTCTATCTGTCACCATTTATTATAGTTCAGAAAATAGAAAAGAGAGATAAATAGCAAACAAACTAATTAATTCAGAAATCTTTGACTATATTAAAAATTCCACGACATGTAAACTTTAAGAAGGAGTTAGTATGAGAGAAACTTGTCTTAATTATTTTTCCATCTATAACCATGTAATTTTTTTTTTTCAACGTAGTTCTCTGTCATAATTCTTTTGTCCTATTTTTAAATTCAAATCATCAAAATTCATAAAGTTATGAGGACCTGAAAATTCTAAAATTAGTTTCGGGTTATTTTATTTTATATTTGAAAAAAGTTCTATTTTAATGGTTATTTTACAGTATTAACAAAATATTAAATATTTTTTATGCCAATAACCATTTATATGGAGTAAAATATAAATGAAAGAAATATTTAATATGAAAGATAAAAATATATTTTATAGAAAATATAAAATATTAATTATATTTCTTAATTTTGTCCAAAATATTATTTCTTGTAGAAGAAAACTAGACAGTGAGTTTGGGGGTTTTGAACCCTGCGTGTGAGGGGTTGTTGCAGTTGCAGAGAAACCCTGGCAATGGCAGCTACGGCAATACAGAGGATCCCCCAATACCAATACGTAGACGCAGTCCGTTGGCTTCCTCAACTATCTCCATTGGATCGATTCGCGGTTCTTGCTCTATATGACTTTGATTCCGATGCTTCATCCATTCAAATCAACTCTCTCACCCTAAACCCCTTCTCCTTCGAACACCAATTCTCGTGCTCCTTGCCTTCTCGCATTTCCTCTCTCAAGACCTCGCTCTTCCTTCGGAAGCCCCTCGTCGTCGCTTCCACCGCTGCCGGCTCTCTCCACTTCCTCTTCGCCGATTCCTCCGACGTCTCGCTCAACTCCGAGATATCGCTTCCCGAGCTGCATTCTGTCCCCGCTTCTTCCGTTGACCTAATGGACGGTGGCGTCGAGTGCGTCACCGTCGGGGAGGATGGGAAGGTCAACTTGGTTGGTGTTGGGGATTCGAATTTGAGTTACCGGAGGTTGTATGATAGCGGTGGCTTGGTGTCGTACACGGCGGCGAGGTGGGCCTCGACAGTGGAGTTCGCTACCGGTGGGTACGGGTTCAGCCTTCAGTGGTGGGACCAACGGAAACCGGGAGGACCGGTTTCTCATTTTAAGGGTGACTGGTAAGAGAAAAATGTTGCTGTAGTGGAAGCGCATTTATTTCGCCAGTGATTTGAGCATGGATTCCATGTCTCTCTTGAAATGCATGACATTTTCTGAGTTCCATTGGTTACTTGTTCCGCATCGGCTGAATGCGTGTGTGATGATATACATATAGAAATTTATTACTTTGTGTTAGAAATCTGTCTTATGGTTGCCATGTAATTATGTATGCAGGGATAAAAAATTGAGTTCAGGGATTGTGCACTCCATTGACATTCATCCATCACGAAAGCATACCTGTCTGGTGAGATGCTTGTATTGCACTTGTTATTTTGTGGATTTGATCATAAGATAATGCCTCCTTGTCAATGTTCATGCAAAGAGCTGGGAGCATAGGTTTGGTTTTTAGATTATAGTTTTTCCCATTTGATGGCTGATGCGGTTGTGTCTTTATGCTCAGAAGTATACTTCTAGTTGAATGAATACAAGTATTACCCTGCTAATGTTGAAATTATGAATGCTGCATAATGCCAGGACAACTAAAATGCACTTCTATGATGTGTTGTTAATGTGCTTTATCTGCTATCTAACAACATTTAAGGGTGATTTAATGACATTATGGGAGCTGTTATCTGTCTTTCACTTCTGCATTAACAACTGCTCTGACATAAATGAATAAAAGGATGAATGATAGTTGAATTTTTGTATACGATTTTAATAAATCAAACTGGTGGTTTGGAGCCTTAGAGGTGCTCGGTGTTTTTTCTTGTATGCTGCTGACATTTCTGGGATTGTAATATACTCTCAGGCTGGTGGCTCCTTGGGTACTGTTTTTGCCTGGGATCTTAGGTGGCCGCAACAACCAATTATGCTTTCTGGTGCAGGGGCTGGGGCTGGTAACACTATGGTGCAGTCAATATCCGAAAGTGAGGTTTGGGAGGTTCAGTATGACCGTTGCATAAAATCAAACACTTCATCAACCCGGATCTTACCTTCCATGATCTGCTCAGAGGATGGAATTCTCGCTGTGATTGAGCAAGGTAATGTTCATTGCAATTTGCAACATGTTAAAGTGCAATTTACGGTCTGTTTACAAGTCAGTGGAACCAGAAGATTTAGGAACAGTTTATTTTTTTTCTTAATGTTCTGTTTTCATTGTTTATATTTTGCTTTTAATTACAAGAATATCACCTTATCTTCTAATATTTTTACAGGAAACAGTAAAAAAGAAGTTGTATTTTTGTAATTAAAACTAGGCTAACATTTTTCCAAATCAAACTGCTTTTAAATCAACTCAAGTGGTGTGGTTGATTTGGTGCTTCTGTGATGTCTTATTGTATAGGCGAGGAACCTGTTGAGCTTCTAGCTGAAGCTTGTGCAATCAATAGCTTTGATATTGATCGACATAATCCATCGGTAAGTGGCCGACAGCTAATATTCTTTGCATTACTATTACGACGGAATTATTTTGTTGTTGCTCTTTATAGCCTTTAATTTTTTGTTTCTTAAAAACAGATCAGGTGTGCTTGTTTCTTCGTTGTCACACTTATCCTTGGTGAAAGTGTGAAACCAAATCCTTGGATAATCCAAGGATTTTTCAAACGGAGAAACAAACGCATTGTAAATGGTTTTTGTTAAAATTAATAAAATAGAAATGTTTGAAAGAGAGAGTGAGAAAAAGATGAAAGTGGGAACTTCCTTCTGATGGTATACGACTACTATGCAGGATGTGATATGTAGTTTAGAATGGGAAGCTGTGGCCATATTGACAAGACAATAACATTCAGAGTTTCTACCATTTGGTGCCTTGAATTTCAGAAAGTATAAGTTTGCAACTGATACGAGGAGTGGAGCTTTTAACGGACTATTTATGTTTTTTATGTATTCCGCAATGTTCTATTCCTTTTGTAAAGCCATTTGCACGCAAATGGATTTTGGGATTGTACAATATGTAGCATGCGTAAAAGTGACTGAAACAAGCAATTCCTACTATCACCCGAATTACCTAAAATGCATTCCGTTGCTGTTAATGACGGTGAGATCTTTATCTTGGATGTCACTGTAACTGTCGACTATTTTATTCCTCAGCTGTTTTAACCCGATCATATAAAACAAGAGTTGAAACTGCAATTCCGTAGTAAGTGCTATTTAGAGAATGTCCTTAAGTTGTGCAAAAGCAAAATTTACTTTATGCATTTAACCTTGATATTCATTTACGGACTTGCCCTGTCAGGTCAATTACCATCGTAAATAATTGAAGAACAAGGTATCCCGGGTTTTGGATTTTTATTTATTTTTTCGTTTGAAATGAGACAGAAATCAGATGTTTCCAGGAAATAAGCTGGTGAACATGAGCTTTTATGGATTTTAATTTATGTTTTGAAGAAAACGAAAACGCAAAGAATGGAAGTAGATATTTTCATTTTTTTTTTCTTGTGAATTCTTCTCCACCAAGCAATTGAAATTGATGTGAAGCCCACCCATTTTCAGCACCATGTCTTCCTTGTTACTCCATATTGGCTGCAACAAACAAACCAATAAAGTAAGGAAGGTAAATTGGTGATAGCAGTAACATGTAACATGTATTTGTTGAATTCTAAATAACTGAAAGTTATAAGATTAATTATTGTATAAATAACTTTTGCATAGATTTAGGTATTTCTTTTTTGACTGGAAGTGATATGTGATTATATGTACTATATATTGAATTCTATGTAATAAGAATACTGATTATACAATGTTAGTCTTGTTTTTCAGTTTTATCTATGAATCATGAAATATATTTTAACTTAATTTTTTTCTACAGTGTTTTTTTGTATTTTTCAAATTCTCAAAATATATTAAAGTTTTAACCAATCACTCCCATTACGTAACCACTACTTATTCAACTGAGGTTGGATTGATTCAATTTGAATCACTTAGCAAGACATAACAAACACAAGTAATTCAAACTTTGTTTCACTATATTAAAATTAGTTGTATCTTAATTTTAATTTTATTTTTAGTTTCAAACTTCACTACAAATTGTTTAATTTTTAAAAATCTTTCTCTCATCTCATTTTATTTTCTTAAAGTAACTTAACTTTAATTAATTTTGTCTGAGTCGTATTTGATTTGGGAGGAAATAAGAACAGGAGGGAAAAGCAGAGGGAAGAGGAAAGAATGCTAATTAAGAATTGGGGTTTGATTTTAGCGGCAAAACCAAAGTAGGCGCATCCAGTGTTGTACCTCTCTGGACCGAACCCAACGGTGTGGATTGGAAGAGCAAAAGCCGAAATGGAAAACGCCACAATAGATCTTAAGCCACACGGAGAAGATTTGAGTGGCCGCGTTCATCAACTCCCCTGCTGCGTCAAGCACGACGGTCCCGCCTCCGTTTCCCACTACTTCAAACCCAAACACAACTGCGTATCTGACGAAGGTTTGCCACTACAAGAAGCGCATTTCAGAGGAAGGTTACTCCAGGGAACCACTCTCCGACTTCCTCAGGGTTACTCTGGTATCTCTCTCTTATATTTATTTCTTAAATTTAACCGTTCTTTGTTGTTCACAACAATTGATGCAAATGAATGGATGTTTTCTGCTCCTGTGTGTGGCTCTGTAGGTTTTGTTTTGGCTAAGAAAACTTCGCCTCCATCGTCTAAACAAAACTCGAACTCTTGGGTCAGCAAAGCAACGTTTCAGGACATAACCTATTGGAACCATGACTACGTTCCTTCCCATAACGATGAAATGTTCCGAGCTTTTCATTGGCTTACTGTTGCCAAAGCTGTAAGTCGTTTCTGAATCACTATGGGAGTGCGGTAGTTTGATTTAGTTATTGGACATTTTGGTTAGATTAAAACTAAATATTTACTACTTGTACAATGATGAATTTGTCGGTGTTATTTTTCTTCATTATGCATTGGAAAATTGAGGGTGTGTGTATTTGCTTGCCATATATGTGGGAAATCGCTTCTTGATTATATCTTGTGAGGTCTGCTGCAAAAAGTGTAGTTATCATTCAAAATTTTGTCTCCAATCACACAATGTTAATCTAGAACTTCATTATGAGTGTTAGCCTAAATCTTGTTGAGTTGTGACTTGTGTAGACGTTAAGGGGATTTTGCTTCTTGGATGTCATTGGTGGAGGTTGGTAGCTTGGACTTCGAATGTCTCCACCTGATTATAAGGCAGTGTCCAGACATACATATTGGTCTCTTAATTTTCGATGGTAGAACTTTGTCCTCGCTGTTTAGAAACTTGAATTGTTTGAATGCTAGGACTTAGGAGGCAGAGAATAAGGTAGCCCATGTATTACTGGCTTCGTCTCTTAGGCATGGAAGTTCTTGTTGGGTAGAGGATGCACCACCAGAAGCAAAAAGTCTGGCCCTTGTTCATACACTGCCTTTGAATTGTAGCAAATTCATTCAAAATTTAAAGTAAATAAAATGCTGATGGGCACAAAGAGACTTGTATTTAAACGAATCTGATTTGTTGTTTGTCAATTATTGTGTGTATCTCCCATTCATTGCATCGAATACTAGCATATGACAGATAAATTCATTCAAATGATTCAAAAGATATTAGAAATAGAAAAATTAATGTTAACTGCCAAGGTGTGTTTTAAGTTTACCTTATCCTTACTATATATTTGCTTGTGAGTGCAGCTGCATGATCCTGTGACACCTGAGGAATTAGCTTCGTCATCGTTTGCACTCTAGAGATGGACTGCACTGCTTATGAGATGCTGTATCTGTCAAATTTACTGTAATATTTGTGTTTTAGTTGTTCATTTTCATTGTCTCCAACTATCCCAATCTACTTTAGTACTTCCCCTTTGACAGAAAACTATCCATTTTTCTCTATGTTAATACAATTTGTCTTCATTTACGAAAGCATGCTGTCTGCAAATACCCATCATGTCTAGACTCTTTCTAGAAGGAGGAGGCAACCTGTAGAATCCACATCCATTAGAAGCGAACATGAGTTTGAAGACTCAGGTGATATAGCTTGTGAATTATTCTATGAAAAGTATTGTGTCTCAGGAGTCTGCCCCGTTACATTTTTTATTCCTTACCTTCGACTATCATAGACTCGTACTAACTTCATTTTTTACTAGGAAAAAACATGTTAACTATGTTATACCAACTTATGTTTTTGTGCTGGGGAGGGAGGGAAGAGGTTATGACTGCATGCGAAAAGGCTGGAACTTCAAATTTTCAAAATTATATATTTTTTTTAAATACCAGACATCGTTGTGAACTATGACCAAAATTATAGTTCATGTTTACAATTCCTTAGCTTTTAGAGAACTTTTCTCTTTGCCGGGACTGATGCCTATAAAGATGACAGAATGGAGCTGGTTGAGAGGAGTTTCCATTGGGAAAAGGCAATCCTAATAATGATATTGGTCCAGTATAATTAGTCATATTTTCATGCTCTATACCATTGTTGAGTAACGTTATAATACCCAATGCAATATCGTACTCCGTGGGGATTTTGTTAGTTTTGCATGTACTACCATTCGTCTTCGAATTCCATGCATAAATGTAAAAGCTTGCGAACCGTCGCATTTGCAGCTTAACTTGTGACCATTCCTTGTCATTTGAAGCCCTAGACGATTGGGGGTGAGGGGAATGTTTGCATTTTGTTAAGCACAGCGATACGCCTGTCAGATTTTGTTCCTTATAAGACCTTTATTTTGTTTATTTCCCTCAGCATCTTCTAATTACTTCCTGTGTTGCGGAATTAGATTTGGTGTTGTCTCTTCTAATTTGAGTTCAAATGTACAAGTCTCACTCATCTTGGTTTTGGTTTTTGGGAGAATTCAGCGAGGATCCACCAATCAAGTCTTTCAAGCATACGGACCTAAAATAGCATCATGATGTAGTTGTTTAGTTCAATTTTTTTAAATCAATAATAACTACATGGGTATGTAGTCCTTTCTACAAAACAATTTAAAAAGTTTATATATGTATATTTTTTTTATAATACTAATCTTAAAAGACAACTATATGTTAAGTAAAGATATATTAATTTATTAGTTAAACAAATTAAGAGATTAGAATTCCAATTTAAAGGTAATTTTGAAAAATTATATAAATATAGTATTAACTAATTTTTCATTATTAATTAAAAGAGAATTTAAACGTAATTTATTAAATAGTTTTGGCATTTTTTTTTTATTAAATCTGGATATGGAGTTTTATACCCTATAACAGAATTTGCAGGACATTAAAAAAAGAAACTGAATTAAGTCATCACAAAAATAATGTCAGAAGTGGGATTTGAACCCACGCCCTCTTTCGAAGACCAGAACTTGAGTCTGGCGCCTTAGACCACTCGGCCATCCTGACGTTGTTGGGAAATGTAATGAAATAATTAATATATAAAAGTAATATTAAGTAAAGTTAAAAAATTAGAAGAAATTGTGATGGGATGAATGTGAGAGAGAAAAATTTGAGGACAAGAGCAAGGTCTCTCTGGGTGCCTAAGCAGTTAGCACCTCAGCTTTATCCATAAAGAAGAACTTTGGCTTCAACGAACCTCACCTCACACTGAAGATGGCTACGGTGTCCTTGGGCTTGGGACTTTTACCTTGCTCTTCTTCTTCCACTCGTCTCTCTTACAGTTCAGTTCGATTTCCAGCGTTCAACAACACCAACTCACTCAACCTTAGTTCTTCAGCTACCATCTCCGCTCCACTTCTTCGTCAAAAGCTATGCACTGCTCCTTCTCCTCTCTCTCCAACACCTCGCCCTCTCACCATTGTATCCGCTAAGGGCTACAAAATGAAAACCCACAAGGTCCCTTTCTCTCTCTTTCTCTATTTTTCCCACTTCATTCCGCTTTTTCGAAATTGAATTTCGTTAATGGATGATAAAGGCATCGGCAAAGCGCTTTAGGGTGACGGGGCGTGGCAAAATTGTGCGTAGAAGAGCTGGCAAGCAGCATTTGCTTGTCAAGAAGAACACCAAGCGCAAATTACGACTCTCCAAAATGGTCAGATCATATTAATCGTAAATTGTCTGGTCGTTTAGATAATGGATGAATTTTGTGACGGTGAATGACTGGTTGGATTGTTCTACTAGTTGCCTTTGGGGCTTGGTTGTGCATTGTGTTAGATTTGCTTGTTTAGACCGCATTTCATTAGAAAATGATAACCTTAGTGTGTTTGCTAGTTTCTTTGCTTTGGTTTTAATTGTGAGATTAGAAGAATAGGGTTGCCTTTGGGGCATCAAACCAAAAATTGGAGGATCAATTCCGTCTTGTAATATGCTCTCCCATTTCACGAGAAGATAAACTCAAGATTACATATATATTTGGTTACTGTTTCCCATCAATACTTATAGAAGACATAAATAAATAAAAAGAAAAAAAAAGACCTTCTTTCATAAACTAAAAATTGGCTTAGTTAAAAAATCATCTTTTGGAAAAGTTAATACGAGAAGTAGAGAAGTTTATTTTGTTTTCTTTCTTATTTTCTTCTGTTATAAGTGCTTAGAGAAAAATTTATAACAAACTTTAAAACATCTGCCCTTATGTATAGAAAAAGCAAATCTGCAATGCATAAGTAATGTTCAATTAAGGTTGTCGGTTGAACGGAAGTTTATTACTTTCCAAAGCACAAATTAATACAACCACACTTTACATGTAATTAAGACTGTTAAAAAAAATTTGAATTGAACTTAATTGATGCTGAACTGAATTACGTAAAAATCCTCTTTTAGTTTGTTTTTAAAAACTGAATTGTTCTTAGATAGAATTACTCGAACTAAACTGAACTATACTCTATAAGATTGGAAAATATGTCTTAAAATAAAATGTTCATTGTTAATAATTCAAATAGTTCAAACAATTCAAAATAGTTTAGTTGGTTCAGTTCACTCAAAATATATTGTCCAGTTTATTTCATCTAAATAATTATACAGTTCAATCTACTTTTTCTGAACCACTTTTAGAGCTCAGTTCAGTTCATTACTTGAAAGCAATTTTTATCTTATGCATCAATTTTTCGGAAGAAAGAGCGTGTAACAACTAACAAGTTCAAAAATACTCAATTCAACCTTCCCCCTTCCTTTTCTATGTTAATCTATTTTTTAATGAATTAATTTTGTGCAATGGGTCATTCACCAAATACCAAATTCAAGTTTAGAATGCTTATTTCTTGTTTCCTACATGTGGACTTTGTCTGTAATGGGTTTCTTCTGTCAGAAAATTATTGTATAGTCCTACTAATGAGTGCTTTAAGGGAATTGGTTAAGGAATAATAAAAAGAAAGTTTTACAAGAAGTGATGATGGGGGCGAGGCCTCACACTTCTCCATCAAAGCTTTCCATATTTAACTCTTTAATCAATGCCATTCAGTTGCTAGCATTCTTCATCGTTCTTTGCATGAGAATTTGAAATTTACACTGAAGAGACGTTGTGAAAAACTCTGCAAAGGTGCCATTGTATTCAGAACTAGCTATTTGGTTGAGTGATCTGTGTAGTGTATAATTGAAATTTGGAGTTTGCAACATAGTTTTGAACTTGATATGTATGATGAACAGCCTTTTGGAGCATCTGATATTCAAAACATATCATTGATTCTTTTTTTATCCTCCAAGTCAGAACTTGCATAGCCAAAGTCTCAGTCATATGTCACTGATGCCTTGAGCTGTTTATTCCAAGTTGCACATGCTCTTTGCTCATTTCAAAATCCTAATCTAACAAAGCATCCACGATTTCGTTGTCCAATATCAACAAAGATTTACTACTTCAATTTTATCTGATAAATTAATGTAAATACAGCTATCTTTAAATAGCATGCATGAAAGTGAAGTAGTATGCAACTTTATAAACTGATTGAAATTATCAATTGAACTAATATTACCGTTGCTTATTTGAATTGATTTCTTTACAAGAGATAAAATGAATATCACACTCATTAGGGAAATCCGGTTATGGGGCTTCATTCATCTTGAACTAGGGACTTCTACCTAATCCATATCTATCTCAAGAGCAATTGAATTTCTAGAATGACAGCTGGATTCAGCTGTTATGCTTGTTGACCTTGAGTTATTTATACTAAAAGTTTTGGCTAGGATTTGGACTATGTTATTAAATTATGGGATTGTTTTTCTCGTGTCTTAATCTTTTTATCGTCTTGCACAGCATCCGGTCAGCAGGAGCGACTATGACAACGTAATTGGAGCCTTGCCATATCTGAAAGTAAACAGAAATGCAAAATAGATGTGTTTGCAAACTGAGTCAAAAGCCAAGCTGTGTTTAGTCGTGAATTTTGACGCCCTCCAATCTGCTTTCAAATGAATACAGTTTGTTTTGGCTAATTGAGACATCAGTATCTTAAGAATGTGGTTCACCTTCCTGCGTCATGTAACAATTGGTATTTATTGACTTCCCAGTATTGCTATTTGTTTACCTTCTTCCAGTTTATTTCTGTAATTGTTTGGCAAGCTATGATAAATCATGTGAGCATCATAATCTATTTGGTGAGTTAAGTAGAATGAAGAATATAAACAAAATCCTCTAGAATACTTTCTTTTCAGATTACTATTTACTGTTACGTGATATACTTACGTGGAATCTATCATATTAATTCTATCTAATAATGAAGAGAAGCTAAAGTGTGTAGCTAGCATTTTTTCACTTCACATATTTGATAAGTTGAAACAAGGTGTTCTGGGTTTTTACACTAGGGTTTCAAATTACTGTTAGTCTATAATATGATAAGTGAATTTCTCAGGATGTGCAATTTTCTTAGAAACAATTCTGAAAATTTTATACAGAAAAACTATTTCTAAAATAGTTCTTTTTATTGAAGATATTTTACAAAGAAAAAGAAATATGATTAAAAAGGAATACGTTCGATAGTATATATACCATACTTCTTTGTCCATCACCATTCCTTCACGTATTAATATTTTGTACTATCTTTTCAAAATCCTTTTTACGATGTAGAATATAATATATTATTTAACTTTTTTTTACTAATAGATCTTACTTTAAGATCTTAATTAACGTTTTAGTAATCTTAAAATGACTTCACAATTTAAATTTTAGGATGAGATATAAAGAAATATTTTAAAGATCTTGAAAATTCCCGTACAAAAACACACCTATTATAGCATACATTTTTAATATGACTTTAGTGTATTATATTTAAAATTTCAAGTAAAAATCTTACTTTAAAATATAAAACAGTAAGTTTGAACTAAAAAAAGAAGATAGGTTGGTGGAAGAAATTTCAACTATACCAAATACCATGAAATGTGCAAATGCAAACTAGTTATGTTCGTTCTGCTTCATTTTTCCTTTCACTAGACCCTTCCTCTTCTAACCAGTAGTTATGATGCTAAATGTAAACCACAGTTCTACATTTTTAAAACAAATGCAATCTTTTACTCCTTTGAGCTTTCATGATGCTTAAAAGTTACTTCCCTCCTAAAATAATAGTCAACATGAATGTTAAATGCTAATATAGTTTAATTACGAGAGATCACGCATCTCTCGTTACCTTATAAGCATTGCATAAACATAATATAATAATATGTACAATGTACCAAATACAAAGTGGAGTAGCAAAAAGAAAGGTAAAATTAAGAAAGCAAAACACAATAGGGTTTCAAATGGCTCCCTTTTATGTTATCCATTCGGTCACTGAATGCAAAGAGTACACTTGCCAAAAATATTTGCACCATTGGCCACAGAAGGTACAGTACTTAAAATTAAAAGCTAAAAAGAAGGGGCCCACATTATCCATAACCTCGTTTCGTTTTATACGTGTCGGGCAGCACACGCGCCGACAATAACCAAGCAAGGCCTTATTTGAGACAGTTGAAAGATTCGCACGCGCTATTGATCACGTGCACGCGCTGGACCTCAGAAGCATCGAAGGATGTTTTGTTTTGTTTCCGCCAATTGCCAACCCAATCCAACCAAAACAAAAGTTCGGTTTTCTCTTGTTTTGTTTGGTCTTCTCCGCGTTTTTTTTCCCACTTTATATGTGTTTTTGCGATAAACGAACGCTTCGATTTGTAATCCGATTCAGCATTTCTTGCTTCACTGAAATTTTTTATGGTTCAACCAATGGGTTTCATGACGTCCCGTTCCGACCTCGAAACTGTGTCGTTGAAGTTGGAGGTGAAGGAACCACTGCAAGAAGAGCACGCTCCTCTCAATAAGCGTTTGAAACCTTCATCCGCTTCACAAGAGGTTTCTCATCTTTCTTAATATTATCACCTGTGCCAGGGGTCTAACAGTTTTAATTTTGGAATGAGAAGTGTCAGTAATATAAAGCTTAGATCACAGAACACACATTTTTACATATCACAAACAAAGTTTTTAAAAAACCTGTATTTCATACATTTTTTTAGAGTAAATCGTCATTTTAAATAAGTATCTAAACTAAGATTGCAATCTGTCAATCATATTAGTCCAAAATTAAAAAGATTATAGGACTGAAAATGATAATTTTAACATATGTTTAAGGATCAAGTTTAAATACTTAAACGAAACAGTTGAAGATTTTAAGGATTTGTTTGTTTGTTTGTGTTACTTTTACTCATTTTTTGTAAGCTGCATGTTTAATACGCTCACTTTGATAACTTCCTTTTCTCGTTGTGCATGTTTCTAAAATTGTTTAGCAATGGAATGCTTCAAATACTACATCTTCCGGTTCTCCGCCCCAGTACAATATACTTGATGAGCCTAGCCCTCTGGGTTTACGTCTAAGGAAGAGCCCTTCGCTATTACATTTGATACAGATGAAGCTTTCTCAAGGGAATATTTTTATTGCAAATACACAAAATGAAAATTTAAGCTCCGGTTTGAAAAAGGAAAGTCCGGCTGCGGCTGCATTAGGCTCTGTCGAAAAGCTTAAGGCTTCAAATTTCCCAGCTTCACTTTTAAGAATTGGTTCGTGGGAGGTATATTCAATGTATAACTACGTGTATCTAGAATTTTAGGAAAGTTCTATTTTCATTGAGTTTTAAATCAAGGATCTCTTTGTGGCAGTATAAATCAAAACATGAGGGTGATTTAGTGGCAAAATGTTACTTCGCTAAACGAAAGCTAGTTTGGGAAGTTCTTGAAGGTGAACTAAAGAGCAAAATGGAAATCCAGTGGTCAGATATCATGGCACTTAAGGCAAATTGTCCTGATACGGGACCTAGCTCGTTGACTGTAGCTGTAATTTATTCTCATACCTCTCTATATAAGCTACTTTGATTGTTCTTTTACAATACAATGATACAAACACATATGTTTGGGTGAATGTTCAGTTTCATTTTCATTGAATTATTGGTGTGTTTGTGTATTGCAGCTCGCAAGACAACCTCTTTTCTTCAAGGAGACTAATCCTCAGCCCAGAAAGCATACACTATGGCAAACAACATCAGATTTTACTGATGGAGAGGCTAGCAAACACAGGTATATTCTTCAGTCTTCTGATTTGAGCTCAACACTTTTGCATGGGATCAGATTGAGAAATATTATGGTTTTTGTTGATTTATCGTGAGCTGGGCAAGAAAACCAGCTTTCAATAAAACCTTTCGTTAAGAGTGAGAGCTTACTGAAATAGTTGAGGAAGAGTGGTTGAGTTGCATTTAGAGGAATCTTAATGTGCATTTTGAAGCATTATGTTAGAGTTCAAGGGTGAATTGGAGTTCCACGATGTATAGAAGTGATCAAGTTGAGCAACATATAAGTGAGAATGACACACAAACCTATTGCATTAAGGTTTTAGATTAAGTGTGGTGTTAAGTCCTCTTGTGTTGTTGGCTTGTTACTCATTCCTTGTGAATAATGGTTTTTATTGTAACAAGTTTATTTGGTTAAGTTTCCTAGTTTTCATTTGTATTAAGGTTGACACTATTATGTTTAGGTCCTGTGGTCCTGTATTTACTAGGCCATGATGCTTAGAACTTCATCTTGTGGTTTTGTAGGCAACATATTTTGGAATTTTCGCAAGGGATGTTAGCCAGGCATTTTGAAAAGCTTGTTCAGTGTGACACGCATCTTAATTTCTTAAGCCAGCAACCTCAGATAGTCTTGGATTCACCACATTTTGATACACGACCTGCTGCTTTTGAGAACCTTGACAATCCAGAAGATCGTGATTTGCATCAAGTCAATGGAAAAGTATCTACCACGTCTTGTTTGCGGGACATTGGATCGCCTCATTCATCCCTGTCACCATCATTTAAGAATGACTATAATGGTCGTCTTGGCCTTAGCTTGGATAGTCTACCCTGTGAAGCACCTTCCACCAGTTCAGGTACTGTAAGAATTTAATCTTGTTTTGATTTCCCTCTGAACGTTGGGACTTTTAATTCCCTCATCAACCTCCCTCCCAACCTGTTCCCTAAGATTATGTTTGTAATACGTCTATCAATTGTCTAATAAGGAGTAGAATGGAATGAAATGGAAAGGAACACAATTGAATATCATTACAGTTTGAATGTTTGTATAATGAATGTTTGGACAGAACTGAATGGAATCCATTTTCATCAAGTTTTATTCCATTTCATTCTATTTTAAACATTTCAAACAATAAAACCATTTCATCCCTTGCCATCAATCCAAACATAGACTAAGAAACTGAGTGTGTATGTCATGAGAGAGATTCATACTTAAGCAGTTTTCACATTTATCTCCCATGTTTATAAATTTCTAAATTGCTCATTAATTAAACCGCCTGTGTGGCATTAACTTACTGTTACAAAATTCATGAATTGTTGTGTAATTGAAGGGAGTACAAGTTCTGAAACTGATTCCAAGGGCCCAAGAAATTGCGATCAGATAAAATTGCCTGGACTCCGCCCTTCTATGTCAGTGAGCGATTTTATTGGCCACATTGAGCATTGCCTTTCGGAACAAGTAAATTCTGGGGATCCATCCTTTTGTGTTGGAAGACCAGGTTTTCAGGAAATGCTAGAGGAAATTGCACAGCATCTTCTTAATGACAATCAGATTATAACGGCTTCTGATGAAAAATCACTCATCACAAGGGTCAATTCTCTCTGCTGTCTTCTACAGACGGACCCTGCTGATGTTGCTGATGATGGAAAAAATATTCTTCTTAGCCATGATCTTAAATCAATGCAGAACATCAAAATTAAAATAGATGTCAAGCCTGCTGAAGTGGACTTCAGAGATGTTTCTGGGGGCAAGCAAACACTAGGCATGTCCAGGAAAGACTCTTTCGGAGAGTTTCTTCTTCACCTTCCTCGTATTGCCTCACTGTCAAAGTTCTTGCTTAACATATCAGAAGAGGATAGTGACAGCTAACTTATCCCGGTAGTAATTCTGATATTGAAATGTAAAAAATGGTCAAGATCAAGGTGTGTATAGAGGATACGTCATCTTTGTAAGCATGAAAAATTTTAACTTTGCCCGTAAGAACCACTAGGATTTGGAAACATTTTAATGAAGAATCCTGGTGGAGCCCGTGTAAAAAACTGCTACAAGTGCTCTAGCGCTATTTCCTTATTTTTCCTTCTGGGACTTGTACACAGTTGTCTACGTGTATGTAATGTGTTACCTAATAGAATATCGGGCTTACGAATTTAGATACTTTTGTGGCTTGGTGAAGGATGCCTCTCTTTTCTTTAATGTATTTCCCGCAACAAGATTATTACCTTGGTTTGACTCTGTAAGTTGAGTGGCCTAGCTCTTATTAATAAGTTAACAATTCAAATAATGTTCTCAGCGTTTCCCAAGAATCCTTGATGTTCTTAAAGAGTTAAGACTGCTGTTAGGTAGCTCTGGACCTTGCAGCTAGAGGAGTAAATAACAAAAACGAAAAGTCTAATCCCATTTAGAGGTGGGTCTACCACTGTGTTCTGATCTGCAGTAGCAAAAACAGGACTTATATCAGCAACTTTTAGTTGCTTTCACATCATAATCAACGCGAACCACTGAGTAATGTGATCAGTAAACACTATTTCTTGTTTTTTAACCACCCATTGGAAGGTAGGTATGTTGTATTAGAAGATAAATGAATTTCACTTCTATGTATAAACATGTCTTATTATCTCAGGTTTGTTCTACAAAGTTTCTCTCTTCAGTTTCAAATATAAAATCTGATTTTAAATATAAACAAATAATTTTTTTTTAACTTAATACTATCAAAAGAGCAACTTTTTAATTGAAACTTTATTTTCAATGGTTATTGTACTGGAGATGTAAAAGTTTTAAATTAAAATTGTTCAACTAAATTAACTACTTTTATGGTGAATCAACTTTTTATCACATTTGAGACTGGAGGATGGTGGATATCCTCGTACCTAACATTATATTAAAGGAATGTATCAGATTGTGTGCCACCTGGAGATATTTATGTGGCAATAAGTTGTTAGGTGGGGGGGACTGTGACTTCAGATCACTGAGCATAACCATAAAAGAGCATTGTGATTTGTGTCTGTTATAGCCACTTGAATCAAGTGGATTTAAATAATAATTCTTGCGAAAAAAAGCAATCACCCACCAAGACCAAAAAACAATCATTCAACATTTAATATTAATATTTTAATTATATTTTTCAATTTTTAACTTAAAATACTAATATATTATTAAAATGAATTATAAATTAAATGTTTTTTCTAGATATCAAAATATCATATTTGGAAACGAGCACCAAAAGTCCAAATAAACAAGTTGTAAATAATATTCACAGTCTATACAAAATATCATAAAAGGTTGAAATATTTACAGAGGAAGATTGAAACTAAAATGGTTTATCAGCTGTACAAATGGTTAAACCAGCGATAATGAAGAGCATTTGGACTTTGAATGTAGTTTATGTACAATTGAATTCTTCCATCACGTCTAAGCTGCCAGGGATGAAGCAGGATCAGGAAGGAGAGGATGAATGAATGGTGGTATCAGGTAACATGGCTACTGTCACTAGGAAATATTCACAGCCAACAGGGAGACCGTATGGGTTTGGAGTTGATCCTGAATTCAAGGTCAACCAGTCAGTCCCTTTGTCAGAGGTAAATTTATCAGCCCTACCATGCTCAGGCCGAGACGGTGCCGCCTTCACAATCTGGCGTTCGATATGCACAATTTGTCCAACAACGTAGTGAGGTCTGTTTGGAAGATGTTCTGCAAACAGGGCTACAGATTCATCAGATAAGTAATAATTAGAGCAGTTCCTGGTAATTGCCTCATAATGGCCAGCTGGAGTCAGCACAAAGGCAGCTATCTCATGAACTTCCAGGCTACCAAAACAAATCTTCTCTTTATTTGCCTGTAGAAAAATCACAAACAGAATATAACTCAATCCACAATTTTGAAATGGGTATCATCAGGCATTGGTCTGTAGATAAAAACTAGCTCATCTCAGAGGCTCAAACATTTTATTGTCACGTCAAGAAAACAAGAAGCTCATAACTATCATAACTATCACCTGCTTCTCAAGTTGATGCTTATTGTAATAAGTTTTGACCTGGTCTATTTTCTCCTCCAATTCTTTCCGGAGCTGTTCATTAGCAGCTTCCGTTCTTGAGTACTTCTCATGCAGCTCTTCCCGGTGCCTAGATAAGAAACCGACTTTATCGGCCAAGACACGAATACATTTCCGGAACTCAGCAATATCATCATCATCTCTGTCATTAGCAGAACTGAAAAGAGAGAAAAGTTTCCAATCATCCTTCTACTCGCAATTCATTGAGACTGAATATAAAATATCACTGGAAAGCACATCAGTCTAAAACAAAGGCCTGGCATCTTCTCCATTTCATGAAAAATAGCAAGGAAATTTGTTGGGAATATTTATATCAGAATCCTCAATTTTAGAAACTTTCAAACGTCAATCTAACAATGATAGCCTCATTACCATCAAACTTCATGAATGAACATTCCTACTACTCTTTTAATGTTGTTTTGCATGAACTAAGAAATACAATAACATTTCTTGATTGTAATAAAATAGTTGTATAAATTCCTATTTTACCTCTTTCCCTATTTACCCCACACAATAAATACATGTGTAAATCACTTAAAAATTAGAAGACATAGAGGTATAATTGATAAAAGAATAATTAATGTAATTTTGAACTTCATAAATAACAGAAAAATAGAAATAATTTTTTTTGAAAATCTGACCGTCAAAAATGAACAGAGAGAGTACTAAAATGTGGGCCTTATTTCAAGTTCTAATAAGTGAAAAAGTTGCTTTCATCACTACAAGTCTAGCACCATAAATCGTTTTATCTTTTTTAATTGGAAATGAGCAAAGTGTAAGTAAATTACTTGGCCAAAGACTGCGCCAAATTACGTAGGGAATCTGCAAAAGCAGCCACACCACCGGGAGAATAAACACAAGTCTTGAGTCTTTCAAAAAAGCTGCGCGTTTTAATAACAGATGCACGTAGTGAACTATACTCTGAGGCCCTCCTGTCAGCAGAACTTTTTTGTGTCTGAGCTTCCTCTCTTGCTTCATGCAAACAATTTTCCAAGTGAGCACAATTCATCTGTAGTGAAAGTGGAAAAGTACATTAGAATATAATAGGCAAGCACAATACTGAACCCAACACGGTGTATGAAGTTAACGAGGCTTAGCCATTGTGGAAAAAAAAATTCAACACGTAAAGTTCATTCATCCAATATAATTCTAATCCTACACAAGCCTTTGAACGAAATTCTCAATTCACCATATGAATTCAACTTCATCTCAAATCCAACATCCAAAAGAATTAATTAAGAAACTTAATTTGGTTTCTTTTTACAAAAATGCCCAACAGATTTGCAACATGTATCTACAGAAGACTATGCCCTTGTGAGCCTGGCTTATCTATTGTAAACTTGCCAACTGCCAAGAGTCAACTAAAACTCTGCATGGCACGGTTTTATAGAGCAAAATTAATGCATAAATAGCTTGGGAAATTTGCTATTAGTAATACATCTATAATCATTTTAATGGATCTATAGAAACTATAAACAACAAGAATGTGGGTGTCGCAAGGCAACAGAAATATATAGATGATAAAAAAATTCTTTATTTGGTTTTTGAGAGAATAATTAGAACACCTTTCAGAAGAATAACCAATAGAATGCATGCTTCTGTAATGTATGAAACGAGTGAAGAAAACAGGGACCGAAATTGGAAATTGAAAAATGACATTGAAATAGCCGAGTGAGAGATATCAATAAACAGACAAATAATAAATAGTTTAGAAGAATTACACAACAGAATTAAAAAAAAAAATTGCAACCCTAAAATGATGGGTATGATTCAAGACCACAGTTACCTGAGATTCATCAAGTAGTTTTTTACTTGCTTCCAGCTCCCTTTTGAGCACAACAACCTCCTCCATAACATTTTTAAGCTTGGTTTCAGTTTCATTCAATTGATTTGACTTATCTGCAAATGCACTTCGTAGTTCCAACAACACCTTATCATCATTTACTTTGGATTCTGAGTCTTGACAAACTGTGGAGTCACAAGGTACAAGGTCATGTGACACGGGCATGTTCTCGCCGGTAGAACTGTTTGTTAATGACATGCCTAACTGTCCGATTGTCTTGTCTTTCTTATCTTTATCAGCACTTTGTGTTTCTTCCCGATGAGGCTCCATCATAGATGAGTCCAACTGTGGGTTCTGAATTCCAGAGGAATCCAACATGTTTTCATCCACCCCATCTAACACTTTACCAGTATGTTCTGTGAACAAACCAAGCTTTGCATCCAAGGAACTTGAGATGCATGAAACCTCATCCATGGGCTCAGAAGTAGATATGGAAGGCATGTGGCCTTCCCCGCTGATAGATTCTGACTTTATTTCCTTCCCATCCACAAGAGGAAAGTCAGCCACATCATTTACATTGGACAGCTTCTGCCCCAGCATATACTGATCAGACAATTTCTGCTCCAATTCTTGAATACGTTTCTCATATGACATACATTGCATCTGCTTCATCTTAAGCATGGACTGAATATGTTTAATATATTCATCTTTCAACTGCAAGGCTTCTTCTGTCTTTTCTCTAGCATTCTTTAGTATATTATTCACCCTTTCATCATCCAATGACTCATACTCTACGTCAGGACAGAGCGAACATATTAAAGCTATTCTACCAGCAAGCTCAGCTTTCAGTTTTGCATTCTCAACTTCCATCTTGCAGGTTCCAGCAATTTCAATCAACTCACTGCCATCTGTCAAGCCTTCAGAATCATATCTCTCAATTGAGTCAGCAGCAATATCTACTTCCTCAGCCAAATGAGAGCTATCACTACTCAAAGCAGTTGAACCTTTAAAGCTTCCTAGCTTCTCCAGCTTCGAAGTTACTCCTGTCAGATATTCAGGAGCATAACGATCCACGTCTGATATGTCAATATTAAGCAGACCACCATCAAACGGAGCTATATTGACATCACACTGGTTAGGACTGTCAAACAATCCCATAGATGTTAATACTTCTTTAGGAATGCATGAACTATGAACTCTCAAAAACTCCTCTCGTCTTCTGATCTCTGCCTCACGTTTTATAGCTAGTCTTTCAGCCATTTGCCCAGCCATGCCCATGTATAGCTTCATAGAAGCTTTTCGTCTCACTATTTCTGCAAGGCAAGCTCTGTATGCTGCACCAATACCATGGAACAACTTTAAATCCACAAACAAGCCATCCTGACGAGCCATTGCCTCTTTAAAAACAGGGAACTGTAGCTTCTGATCTTTGATCAGATAAGAAACATAAGTTATGTTTCGCGTATAATTGTGCACAAACGTATTCATTTCATTCTTGTTTTCCTTGCAAAATTCTAGTAGCTTTGAAATTGCACGATCACAAGCCTGCATTTTGGGCAGGTGATTTTTATCATGAACATCGTACATAGGACCCAAGGCTGAAACTGCATCGTGAGGACGAAGTGAGGAAGACAATTGTGAGGATAGACAATCATCTACCAGTTTCTTTACAGTGTTAACATCCTTGCTGCAAAATTCCCGTAAAAATATAATTGATAAGATGTTCTGATAACATTTGACATGATGAAAATATCTAAGACGAGAAATATAAATTAAGTTACAAAATACAATAATCATAAAGTACAGAATGTATTATTCCATTTGATTCTTCTCCAGTGAACTATAAGCAATCCTAAAAACCATAAAAAAAGAATATCATGCATACACGTTAAATAATCAACAAGGAATGGATCAAGAACTTTGCAGAAATGGTGCTTAACAATTTCAGGCCTGCTAAGTGCTAACACAACATATGAGAAGTTGAGAACCAGATTTTGAATACTGAAGCCATGAGAGAAGTGACAAGTTAAAAACAGGATACCTCATAAAACCCGGTATACACATAACCTAAAATGCTTCGTCAACAAGACAGCACACAAAAAATAGTTGAAAAATGTTAAAATAAAAACTAACCTCAGAGATTGCATGATACTCTTTTGTTCATTTATATATCTCTGGTGTTCTTTAATTGGTTGTTCTATGTTCTTGATGGGCAAGAAAGCCCTGGAGGACAACAATTCCTCCGCCCGACGCTTCACTTCCCCAAAAGTCTGCTTAAATTGTGACACTTTGTTCTCAAACTGCTTGTGGGAGCTGGTGCAATTCTCCACTGACTTCCTCAAGTTTTCCTCCTTGACCAAATCCAGTAAGCATTTGCGATTAGCAGTTTGCAAAGCAGGATGAAGTTTGATGGATCTTAGTTTCTCAACATTCTTCCCAAAATTCGCCAAAAGATCAGAATGCACCCTGTATTGTTGCATATAACGTTTCATGAAGTCCACATAGCTTTGGTTAATCATTCGATAATACTGATCCAGGTTACCCCTTGCAACCTCCACTGCTCTTTCTTGAACCATCTGTTCTCTCCAAAGCCTATTACAATGCTCATATTTCATCAAAGTACTACTATAAATAGCATGCCCCCGATGATAATGGTACCTGAATTGCCGCTCATAAGAAGGTAAAGCCTTCAGAGCAGGATCTGAAGCATCATCCAGAGGGTGTGGATCATGGGAGGATGCCGGCGATGGAGGCTCCAAATGACTGGGAATATCAACTTGCTCCGGCGGGGGAGCCGACGAATTGTTTTGAAGCCTTGCTTTATTGAATATGAACACCTCCTTCTCCTCAGATGGAAGCTTGTACATAGATAGCGGCCGATGGGGTTCAAGCTTCATATCCAAACAAAGAACAAGCTGATCACTGAAATTTATCCCAGTAATAGACTCAATAGACCTCATAACTGCCTCAACAAGTGTGTTTTCATTGCAATCCAACTCAAAAGAGTGTCCATTCTCAGCAATATGAACAAGCAACTGGCTCTGATGGACTAAACTTCCAGACACGCTGCCACTCATCTTATCCACCAATCGACACAAGAATGAATCGCAATCCCTTTGTCCACCACAAAATTGAAATGATCAAAACCAAACAAAGGGCTCAAATCACACCCCCACCAATAGGCAAATCCAGCATAACCCTTTTTTTTTTTACCACACAATTTTACACTTAACCCGATAAAATTTATAGAGAAGGAACAAGGACAAGATTCTGGATTAGGAACCTAATAAATTATCAGATTACTGAATCCGGAAAAGAGTCCAACGAACGGGAGAATAAAACAAACAAATTTTACGCTAAATTTTCGAATCAATTAATGAATCAATTAAGCCCTTAACACTGCAACAAGCTCAACTTTGCACATACCCAACAGTGATATTCAAGGAAAGGCACGAACTTTAACCTCGGATCCCCTCGAAAACCCTAGTTAGAAGCACCCCAACTCGGAAAACAGACCCACGTGAGCAACAATCAATGAGGCCGAGACTAAAACACCCCTTATCGTTGTCAAAAGGCGACAATGAAGAAAATGCCCCAAAAGAGACGAAGCTATCAAACCCCGAAAACAAGGGCGAAGAAAAAACCCGAAATCCGCCCCACCCGGAACCCAGTTCTTGAAGGAAAGTGAAAATCCAACGCGTCACAGCGCATATAACAAAATTGAGAAGCACATAAGAGTCTGTTTGGTTGTTGAGAGAAAAGGGTAAGGCGAAAATCTTGGAGTGATGAAGAAGAAGAAGAAGATAGTTAGAGAAAGATTACGTGGAGATTTTGATTTTCCAGAATCTCGGTTAAGCAGAAGAACAAGGCTACCACGAAACCCCCCTTTTGATGATTTCTTAGAAATCAATCACTGCAACAACTAATTTAAAATTATACGGTTTCTCTCTCCTCCGTCTCTCTCTCTTCCTATGCATTTATTCTTCTCCTTTTCCCATCTTTGTTTTATAGATTCCACACAGAACCTTCTGCGGGAAGTAACTCTGCATAACAGAACCTCTCTCTCTTCTCTCCCTTGGCTCAACTTTTGGAAGAATTGAAAAACCAGACACTGTAGTGAAATGTTATGTATATCACATCGAATTATAGAGCCTAATCAGCATTTAATAACTGATCACTTTTAACTTTAGCCATGATAATCATTTAACATGGTTATGCAAAGATTAAGATATATTGCACCGACTACTGTTAAGGTTTTTTATTTCCTTTTTCTTTTACCATAAAAAATAAAAAATGTTAAGTAACAATAAAGCCATTTTGTTTGGATCTCTTTTTTTAGCAAATAACTCTATCTGTTCTTTATATTTTTACATAAAACTCAAACCTGTAATGTATCTGAAAAAAGAAATTCTGTTAATATTCTTTTATGGAAATAAAATCTCACTGTCAACTTAAGCACAACGCAATAACTAAATTATTATTATAATAACTAAAAATTGTCCTTCTAACTTGCGCTGACCAATAAATTAGAAGAATTTCACTGTATTTATTTTTAGAACTTAGTGCTTATTTACTTTAATATATACATTCAATTAATAAATTGTTTTTTTATGTAATTTATAAGGTGTCTATTACGTCTATTTATTTTATACTATAAACAATATTCTATTGTTGTATTGTATCACTTTTTTTTGTCTAAATATCTTTGACTTTTTATTTTTTAACTCATGAACTTATATTACATATAGTTATAGTGATTAAGGTGATTATAATGAATATATACTCTGATCAAATCAATCAGCTAAATAATTGAACTTTATATCATTTTATAGAATATGATAGGAAATTATTTAATTTAGTAGAATGTTCTTTATAATAATAATAATAATAATATATTCAATAATAATGATGATATGTTTTATAATATTATTTTAAATACAGTAATATTTTTTGTAATCTTAGTAATATTATATGAAATATGTTAATTATAATTATGAATGAATAAAAATATAAATTGTATTATTTAATTTAAGCTAATTATAATCGCTATGATATTTATTATTTAAATCTTTAAATTGATTAATTAAATTAAGTTATTAGAAAATGTTAAAATGAATAAATTGGACAGTTAAATATTTATAATTTTAACCTTTCCATTTATTTGTCTACAAAACCATAAGATATTTGAATACATAAATCTTGCAATATTTATTTATAATTTAAGGTAATTATAATTAATACAATATATTCTGATTTGAAATTTTAAGTTTATTGGTCAATGATTTATGGAATGTTCTTATAAAAGTTAGGTAATATATTTACTTTTGATTTCATATTATAAACGAAAATAAGATACTAAAATTACTAATTTGAATAATATTTATATATAAGTCCATGATAACTTTTCGCCATGAAATATTTTCAGTTTTATTTATTGAACTCTTTTAACCATTTTATTTTAATTTTTATTTTTTATCATATTAGATATCAACGTTCAAAATCAAACTAAGTTAGTGTATTATACATATATACACATAAAATATATGTCTAAGAAATTATAAAAGTGTATTCATCTCATTATATCTTTACATATATATATATATAATAAAATACTTATTTCATCAATTCATTACGACATTACTAGATGTAAATCAATTGTCAAACTAAATTAGTGTATTATACATATATACACATAAAATATATGTCAAGAAATTATAAAAGTGTATTCATCACATCATATATTTACATATATATATATACAATAAAATACTTATTTCATCAATTCATCACTGACACTACTAGATGTAAATCAATTGTGAGTTCTTATTATTTTAGTGACTTTGCTTCAGTGATAAAAATTCTAGAAAATAAATAATTGTTTAGACCTTTCTCACTCAAGTAAGCATTCATCCTGAGTGACCATCATTCTCTTTTATTATTCAAGTGTCACATCAATACTTGAAAAATAAGATTTGTTATATAATTTAACAATTTTTTAAAACATTATATATAGTTGTATCATTAAAGTTCGAGTGACTACATTATTATTTAAGTGAAATATTTATTTGCATTGTCCAACAAATTTAATTATCACCACACATTACTACTATACTTCAACACTTATCCTTTGGAAATTGAATATCTCAAATCACTCATTTAAGCTTTCAAGTAATGACTTAAACAATATATTCTATATTTTGAGTGTCTTTGCATTTAAATAATTAGATATCTCTTACAATATTTTTTTCTTAGTATTTTTTTTATTTTATTTCTCTAATAATTAGACTTTCTACATCTTCCTTCATATTATGTCACAAAACTAACTACTATTTGTTATTTAATATCCATCATTTTGTTTATATTTTTACTGTTATGTGTTATTTATTATTTAACTTTTATTATAACCATTTTTTCTTTCTGCTTTTTTTTTAAATAATACAAAAAGACACAGAGTGCCCTTTGTTAAATAAATGGATAGTAACTGTCCAATCCCATTATCTATACATGGTATAAATAGAATACACGGTTTGGTAATAATTGTATAATTTTATCCTTTTTAATTTTAAAATAATTAAATAACTTATTTTTTAAAATAAATTTATATATTTTTAATATTATTTTTATAAAACTATATATTTTAAATTATATTTTTTATTTTTAAATTAATTATTTATAAAAATAATAAAAGTATATATAATTTTTATGTGATAAAAATGTGAGATGTGTGTTTTCACTGGTATATGTAAAGTAATTGCAACATTTTTAATCTAATTTTCTATTAGAGGGTAACCAATTTTTTATTATAGACTAATTACACATTTTCTACGAAGTAATCACATTTTTTCTTTCTCTCCATGAGGAACACTCTTATTTCATGAGGAACACTCTTACTCTCCACGAGTAACCATGGAAGAGCTTTCTCAAATTTCATATTTTCAATTTGCCATACTTATATCTATTTAAAGTAAAACTTATTTTTCTTTTTCTTTTGTTTATTTTTTGCATTTGACTAGTACCAATTGATATACAGACTTTTCATTGTGAAGCAAGAGATGTTCGAAGTTGAGAGGTACACTAAAGCTTATAAAATATTTTGGATAAATTGGCTGTTCTTAACATAGCTTGCTTGCACCTTTTTTGTATTTTCTGTTTTGAAATAAAAATTGCAGATATTGTGACTTTATTTATTTTTATTCTTTCACAGTTTCATTTCATTGCTAAAAATGATGTATTTTTATTTATTTTTAGTTGTATTTACTAACATTGTGATTTACCTTATAAGGATACATTTTATAAGTTTAAAGGAGAACGTTTCAGAATAAATATCTTATTATTTAAAAGTTAAAAAATTTATACAATATAAAAGAATACATTTTTCATTTATCTAAACCATTTTATTTTAAATATTTGACTTTGTTTCAGTTTTTTTTTTTTTATCGGAGCACGTAAATTAAAAAGTAGTATAATATAAAACCATTTCAACTGATTAAATTTTAGTTTTGAATAAAGTTTTTTTCCTATATCTAGTTCTCTATTCTTGGTTTCATATAGATGGATTTTTGCTGTTGTGTGTGAGATATGAACTAAATGAATTTATATTATCTCCGTCCATGGGATGTGTTTAGTCTTTTAACCAAAATTTTAGAAAACAAATTATGATTTCTCTAACTTTTATGAATTTTGAAATAATTTATTGAGAAAAAACATAAATTAAGGTAAGAGACCTCGGTTTAATATGCTAAGTTTATTTTGAGTTAAAGGGTATGTAAAAAGATAGTAAGATTATAATTTTTTTGTTAAATTGAACTTTAGGTTAGATACCTATTAATTGGAGTGAGTTCACTACTTTTAATCAAGAAAATATTATATATAATTTTTTTATATGAATTTTGTGATGATGAAATTAACATTTATTTAAGTTGATACAAATTTGCAAATATGAATATTGTTTATCCAAACCTTTGAAAAAGATGACTTAAAATCTGAATATTTTACTAAGTATTGCATATGGGAAAAGATATTATTGTGTTGTTTATATATTTATAGATGTATGTGTTTCATGATTTAATTATATTTATATAAACTCTTAAATCGTGTGGTTATATTAGTTTGAATTTTGTATCTATATTAATTTTATTTTGATTGGAAATTGTATATTCTGATGGCTAGATTAAGTGTTTGAAAGTTACTAGTAGTACACGAGTATTTTGAATTTGATGATAGAATATAGAGGATAAATTATTTAGATTTAATAATTATTTATTTTGGTTTTTTGTAATCAAATATTTGTGCTATGTTGTTTGTTTATCTTAATCAATTGTAAGGAGTTCTAACACTTATAAGTTATAGATAGTAGCTTAAATGAGATGGAAAGACCAAATAAATTACATCTTTATTGAAAGTATTGTAGTTGTGCATTATGATGATACTCAAGTGACAAAGTGTGATCTTTTAAGTTTTAATTAGATATTTGAACAAGGAATAGATTGATACAGTTCTCTCACATCGAAACACCTTACTTGAATTACTATTATTTTTTATAAAATATTTCATTATTCTTATTTTAAAATTTTAAGAATTCCTTTTATATATATATTTTTTATATGACATATGTTTATGAAATTGATATGGAACTGAAAAAAAATATGGATTGAAATATATTACAAATTTTGAATTTGTTGAGTTTAATAGAGTTGAGTTATTTGAATAGAATGAATCATGGCTTTGGGTAATGTTCTTACCATGAGCTAGTTCTTACTATGAGCTAGAATTTTCCAGATGATTATAGTGGGACCCTTCAAAGACAAACTGTAGTCGGTCAATCAAGTGAAGGTTCTTGCTAAAGAGTGTTCAACTTTGATGATAACATTCGGTGCCCACTATGTGGCCAAATATTTTTATTAAAGCTAATTTGAAACCTTACGAGGTGATTGTGGTCAGACCCTCTGAGGACGAGTTGTAGTCGTCAACCAAGCGGGAGTTCAACAATAGAAAACTCTTTGACACTCAAGTCAATCGGAGTGTTAATATGGTAATAATAGAAGATAAGATAATGCGTGATAGTGAACATTTCTTGCAAAGTGAGTTTATTCATATGCTCAATTGGAGTTGAGGGAATTATTTCCATGGAGTAACAATTTCATACATTGGATAATCGAGCTTTTAGTAGGCTATGTTGGTTTCATATGAACCTAGTGCTACTGTTGGGGTAAGTACCAATGAAAAATGTGACTTCTTTGTGAACTATGAGTGTATTGTATTTATGTGAAATAATAGGCTAATAAAGTTCTGATTTGCAATATTATTTGGGATAATAGGCTAATAAATTTGTGATTTGCAGTATTATGTGGGATAATAGGCTAATAAAGTTGTGATTTGTAGTATTAAGTAAAAGAACACATTAAAAAAATAATATATTATAACTTTACTTATAGTCTAAATCATATAGATTAAAATATTAGGTGTGTAAGAAGCTAGAAAAATTGTGACAATGTGAAGTGTTATGCAAAAAGCTACTCTAATATTGGAAGTTATAGTTGATTATGAATCATTAAAAAATGTCAAGTTATCTTGATGTAATAGGAAATACAATTAAAATTCTTTATTGGATAGAAGTCAAATATAACTTGTAGTTGTTATAAGTTTTTTTTAAACAAATAAGGTGTTCTGATGTTGATTATAAATGATAATGGATGTAAGATTTTGTATAATTTTTGTGATAATATAAGAGGGTCAATTTTATAAATTTGTAAGTGTATGTACATTGAGATTAATTGAAGTTAGTTTGTTTTTTTATGTTTTTGTCATAATGACTATTATGATGGTTTTTTTTAACTAAAATGATATAATTTTGGTAAAAAAAAAATATTAAAATTGTCAAATTTTTAAAAGTTTACATGTAGAGATAACTCGTGCTACCATCTCATCATGACACGACTTTAGTATTGTGAAGTAAAATAATGTTAGCATAACATAACTTTAGTGTGAGAAGAGAAGTTGTGTTTGACCCACATAACTTTGATTACTCTTAATCAACTTTTCTTTACCGTCATTCATGCTAAACTTTAGTTGGTGCACGACTTTAATTGTTTTCTTATTATACTAAAATCGTGCATCCTTTATACTATTTGGGCATGAGTTTATTTATTTTTAAATATAAAATTGGTGTATAATATGTTATGACACATTGCTTTATTTAAAAAAGTGTTTGATATTTTATTATTAACTTTTATATATAAAAATATTATTTGAGAAATTTGAAATTAATATTGTACAATTGAAAAAAGAGAGTAGTAGGTAGCATTTATTGCTCCAGCCCAAAATCTTCACAATATTTACAAAGTTCATCCAGTTCAAGATGAAGATTATTAGTCAATTTAAATCAAATTTTATATCTAATGTCAACATGTGAAGACAATGAGGAAGATCAATTACTTATCATATTCATAACAAAATAGATGAACCAATTTTCAATAAACCAAAAAAATATTCTTATTGTGAGAACGAGAGTCATAATAAAAACAATTATCCATATAAAACAAGATTGGTAGTAAAGTTTACCTCCAATTTTCATTATTAATTTCCCTATTTTTTTTTATTTTACACTATCGATTTATAACTTCATTTTTTCCACTATTCCACAAATAATCAAACAATTATTAATATATATATATTTTTTAAATTTTATAATAAATTTTTTATTTTTATTTATTTTAATTTTAATTTACATTTTCTATTTTTTGTATTAAATTATTTTTAAAATTTTATTTTATAAATTATTTTCTAAGTATATTGAGGTACAACCAAATTTATTCAATCACATCAATGAATTTTACTACAAATTTATTCTATCACATCAATGCAATATTGCGAAATAAACTTTTAAAGATAATTTGATATAAAAATATTTTTAAAATATAAATTAAATTAAATTATAAATTAAAATAAAAATAATTATAAAGTTAATAAATAAAAAAATAATATTTTTAAATAATAATTTCTTAAAATAAATTATATTACAAATGATTAAAATTAAAATTAATTTATTTTATTTATTGTTTTAGTTATTTATTTAATAATATTTGGTAATAAAGTATTAACATATATAATCTTTCCTTTCTTTGCAGTTTTGTAGAATAACTGTGACATTAGTTATTTTTCATTTTATATATATATATATATATATATATATATATATATATATTTTTTTTTTTTATTTCTGTACATTCTTCTTTTGCTTGAAATAGTACCTCCTTTGTTTGTCTTCCTATCCAAATAGAAATTTTAGTGATAACCCTATCCCAACGTCAACACTATATTTTTTTTTTCTTTTACATATGTACATATATAAATATAAAATGTATGTGTTAATTGTATAACATGATATGTTTTCTATTAGGTTACACATTTAATCAATATGTCAAGTACTATTATGGATCATATTCAGTAACTTCTACAAATGATATACTAAAATCTAATTCTAATATCCGAGTTGGTTAAGTAAAAACACATAATCTGTAATCGGATATTAACGTATTTTTCATGATGTAATGAATCAAGCTACGTAATTAGTCACGTGCAGAAAGGCAAGTAGACATAAAATATACAAGCTTCAAAGTTGACAATACGAAAGAAAAACACAAATAATGTCTTCATACATTGTTTTTGCCAAAGAAATGAACACAATTATTGATTTATAAAATCAGCTTTAAACATTATAATATTGCAGCCCTCTTTCCTTGTAAAATGACAATAACATTTACCACGTGTGCCACCAACCAATCATACGTCTAGTAGATATTTCAGAGAGTACTGTGAGGACTGAGGAAAATTAAGAGGAATTACAATAAATTATTTAACAGAGAAAAAAGTTGCAATAGATAAATAATTGACATTCTTGAACAAAATAAACATATTTTCATAATGAAATATTTTATGATTTGTTATGTACTTGTAATTTTTCTTTTTTTATTATTCTAGGAACCTCTAAAATTCTTAGAGTTTAATACAGTAGTATTGCCATCATCACAATCATCATTATAGATTGTTAATTACGACTCAAAACAGGTCATCATGGTGCTATATAATTATATGACATGTTTGGAGAGTAAAATAATCTTTTATATTTAAAATGTAGAGACTAATAAATTGTCAATTCATAGTAAGTTTTACTATTTTGAAGATGGTGGTTATAGGGGCCTCAGTTTATTTTTGTTTTTTTTTTAAATTAAACTAAATATTAGAAATTTAAAAATTAAAATGTACTTTGGCCTCTAAAATGCGAAGCCCTTCACTTAAAATCTTGACCTTTTCTCTCTACTTTTGGACTTAGAGACAATGAGATGATGTTGTGGTATTTATCTGATACTGCTTGTTTTGTGGCTCATAATGAAACTTAAGGGTAAGTTCCTGGAAACTTCCCTAAGAACAAACACATGCAAATGCCATATTCAAAGTTGTTTTCATTTCTGCAAAAGAATCTGATTCGGATAGAATGAGAAATTAGAGTTGCAATTTCCATAGAGTTGCACTTTCACTTCTCTTTTTCATGTCCAAATATTCGGCACGTGGTCCCCACTTTCCTTTTTATCTTTGGCAACAAACAACACTAACGTGTTGAACAAATCCAAAGGTTTAATTAACGAGTTTCAATTAATTCATGCATGTTGCAAAAGAGTTGGCAAAGTTAATTTGTTTGAATCATCCTTGTCTTGAGGGGGAAACATGAAGGTCAATGCTGGCAACGGCATCGTTTTCCATCAAGTTGCCAAGGAAACAACCCAGAACTGAAAGTTTGATAATTTATTAAATCATTCAGAAAACGAGTTTGTTTTGAGGAAAAGTCAATATCATAAATAATTATCTGTACGTGTCATTTTTAATAACTTGATAAAGATTTTGATTAAGTGTAACGGTTAACTAATAGGATGGAACATAATATTGAATTATTGAAGTCTCTTTCTTTCTTTCTTCTTTTCGTTTTTATTATTTTTTTGGTGAGGATTGAAGTCTCTTTCTGGTATGTGGTTGAAGTGGGCACGGCATCTTGGTGGTTAAACTATATAGTACTACGACTAGTAATTGAATCACGTGATTCTATTTTCCTTCCTAATTAATGCATTTGAAAGTATATAAATATGATGATAACAATGTTTTAGAATGAAAAAACAAGTGCTCTAGTTTTATGGAAAGGGATTGTAATTTTTGTTTCTATCATTTTAGTATTTTATGTTGAAAGTAATTGAAAGTTTAAAGAAAGCTTGTTTTAGCCAAAAATTATACTTCAATTTTGATTCCAAAACTCTAATAATTTGATTTAAGGTGGATTGAGAACATTGGTTTACATTATTTCCTCACGGAATGGATATGGAATATTCCAAAATATTGATTACTTTTTTTCCACAAAATTTAATAATTTCTTTAGCCCCCTTTGTACATACATAGAAACAACAAAAGACAGACAAAGATATGATCATACAAATAGTTACGTCACCACATCCTATCAAATATTTTGTTGGAATAAAAATATACACGTTTCTGAATTATATATATAGTAAAATATGGCATTATACAAAGTCCTCTTTGATTCAAAATAGCAGATGTCGTGTCGCAATATGACGTGGTTAATCTCCATCCAAACTTCTTGGCATATGAGGCTCCTTCTTTTGCTTTTATTTTAATAATTTTTTTAGACTTGTTTGTTCACGCTTAATTAAAATGACCAATGCTCAATTTCTGATTATTTAGAATCCAGAAAATTCAAAATTGGGACATGATATTCACTTATTTACTATCAGTCAAATTTGAAGCAAGATTAATTTTCATGTTGGACTATTCTTTGATAAGACATGTCTGGGAGGCAACTATTGATCAAAATTAATATATTTTTGTTTTGACAGCATCAGATTGGTTGGTTATATAATTAATTTAAAGAAATCGAAAAGTCAATTTAAAAAAGGAAAATAGTAAGATTGGTTAAAAATCTGTTTGATTAAAAAATTGAACAAACTTTGAATAAGTTAAACATAGACACCAACTTCAATATAATTAATGTTGCTTTACACTGTTACATTGCATTATGTGTTTCTTGCTGATGTTTAGAAGCATTTGCATAGGTCTTAAATTTAAGATTAGATTTTATAAAATAATTAATTGGAGAGTACAATGATATGAGATGGTGATTGTCTTAAACCTGGTTGAATTTTATATAAAATCGTGAATTTTAAGATTTTTTTTTCTTTAATACAATCAGTTCACTAATTATTAAAAAAAAAAAAACACTGTCCAAGTATAGCATTGCGAAAACATTAATGAAATGTAAAAATAAAGTGTCAATATATTTTCTGTCTAGTCGTTAATATATTTATACTTGCATTAGATTAGCATTTAATTATAATAATAATTTTTTTAAGTTATAAAAAATGAAAATATAATTAAATTTATAGAAGTATGAATTGTAGACTTTATTATTGAAGTAAAACTAAAGGAAAGAAATATCATTGAAGACATAACAACATTCTCTTAAAATAATATTATAAAAGATTGTTTCTAGAAAGAGTCTTAATTTTGCAGGAGAAAAAAGGAAGAAGAGTGGTTGGAAATGAAGATACATAGAAGAATTGAATGGAACGGTTAAGAGAAAAAGAAAAAGAAAGAAGAGAAGAAGAGAGCTGCATGGATAAAACACAGAGACATATGAGACAGTGATGTGTGACCTTAAAAGGGGGTGTCATGGAGATTGTGAGAAGGACCACCACAGCACATGAATACGTCAACTACTGAGCATGCATACGTATTCGTATGTACTTATGGCAGAGGTACAGAGGGCACATTCATAGATTTTGCTGCAGCCCACATGTTCTCTCTCTCTCACTCTCAAATGGATAAGTATGGTGACACAACACAACACAAACTCATATTAGATAATCTCAATTAGTTATAACTATAAATTTTTAAAATCAATCATATATGTTTTTAAATTGTTTATTAACTAGGATATTTGTACTATGTAGGATGCAGAGTAGTGATACATTTTGATTTGTTGTGTTGTCTTCAAACTGCATTGGTGATGGGAAGTGGGTGATTCTGATGAGTGGTGTGTGTAGCACTATAGCTGGTTTTTGTTTCTTTTCCTATTCACTAAGTAATGTCAAAACTGCTGTCATCTCTCTCTCTCTACGATAATATAAATAAATTGGAATTAATGTTTAGGCTTATGATAAGTCATGTGATTTAACAAGAGTGAAAATAACTCTTAACGGCTCTTTGATCAAGATGATGATTCAGAAATTTATATATGAAAATAATATTTATTTATTATATAAATTTTAAGTGCATAAAAAGAAAAAAAATTATGTATATTTCATAAACTAAAATAGTAGTTTATATACTATTGCTGTGCGACTTCTAAAATATCAAAGTTCGTATTTTATTTTCATGAGCTTTGTTGTTTGTTCGTGTTAAGTCAAAATGTTATTGAAGGCATAAGTTTTCAGCCTAAATAATTTTTTTTAACCCGAAACATTTTTCTAAGTATTTAACACAGGTGTATATTTAGAAACTGAATTTATAATGATTTGTTAAACTGAAACAGTCGCGTACTGATTAATGTACATAATAGGCGATACATTTACATATTGTTTAATATACTAAATTTGAAAATTAGTTTTTGAAAATTACATTTTAATTAAAAAAAAAACAAAAAACGTGAAGGGAAAAAATGGGTATAAAAATAATTACCCTGTCAATGTATACTATTTGGGAGTTGAAGATCTTTCCTTATAGTTCACAGCGAAAAATGAGTCAGTTTACTAAGAGTTAAGATTTCAAATAAAATAAGCTTATTATCAAAGAGAAAATGAAGAAAAGCAGCACTGATGACGAAAGAAAGATATGCACTTTGTAGTAGCTATTAATTTGATAGTACAAAAGAGTTGTAAGGGTGAAAGGAGTAATGCAAAAGATAATACAGATGAAGTTCAACCTTCAATGTGATCTCAGTCTTTTGTACAAATATCAGATCCGTGTTAATAAATCTATGAATTGAATTGCTTACAGAGAACTTGCACAGAAGAAAGCGTGTCAGTGAAAACATTCTTTGTCATCAAGTGCAATCTAAATCAAATTTGTGAACATATTGCAAGATTTATGTGGCTTAAGTCAATTTACTAACTACTTAGGATGTGAAAAAAAGACAAAATTGTTAATTCAAATAAAAATTTTGACGTTTTCTGATTTATAAATTATTTAAAACCGCAAGCATTTATCGGTGAGAAAAACAATTTCTTTCCCTGATATTGCATCAGAGAACCATCTAACTACAAGTATTGATAATTGCTTCAAACATGTACAATTTATGGCACAGGCCAAAAAGAAGCAATGAAAGATTAAGAATACACAGCGCAGTAGGAAGCTAATGGAAAGAATGAAATGTACCATGTGCATTCAGCATTGTTCAATCCAGATTACTATATCATAAAAAATTAAACAATTTAAGAAATGTTCCTATCTGGAACAAATTCCAGAGTACTTAATCCGTAATGGGTTTCTGGATAGCCCTATTCAGAATCTTAAGTATGTTTTCAGATTTTGTAATCTGGATCCTATACTCCATTTGAAATGTTCGTTGACTCTTCCGAATTCAAAAATGCATCATTAGATAACAAAGCAAAAACTTACCTTTAACATCGGGTGACATGGAAACCATACTGTGGGGGAATAAAAAGCCTAAACAGTTTGACTATCATATTTTATTCACTTGATAGCTTAAGAACTTTAATTTTGTCTCCATTTCCATACCATGTTCCTTTTTGAGTTTTAATTACTTTTTAAGGAATATTGGTATTCAACTCAAACATGTGTCACAGTTTAAAAGCAAAAAGTTACTGCAAGACATTAGATAGGAAGATAAGATGATATGACCATAATTCTCTTTGCAGGCCATAGAAATGAAATTATATCTGATTCGTAGCATCAAGCGGATAGACATAACAAGGATGAACTCTGCTATCTATTTCAAAATTTTCTTGATATAATTTAAATATATAATTGAAGTCAATGAAATGAATAGCTCTATGTACAAGTTACAAAAATGCCTAAAATCAGATTCTATGCCTAAATCTATCTTTCAATCTTAGATATTCATACATTATAGTACATGTTAACAGAAATAAAATGGTTTACATTATCAAAATCAGCCAAGGTCTTCAGCTCCGCATTGTGCTTAAGCCTTTCTAGCAACTCAGTTTGAGTGGAGGAAATCGCCAATATTAGATATGCAAAGAATGATCAAAGCTTCTCTCCTCTTAAACCAGCCAAACAAGTATTGTTTTGAGCATTCTAGTAACAGGAGAATTCTTTCCAGGCCTTTCCCAAAAGCAACTTGGGGTCTTTCTTTGAATCACAACTTCCGAGACCAGATGAAGTATTGTCTCAGAAGCAGAAGATTCTGAAATACTTTGCCTCAAAAGAGAAGGTAACAACACTTCATGGAATCTTGTAATAGCTTCCTTTGAAGGAATGTTCAGTTGAAGAAGTACGGAGACTCGAGAACGTGCTGCAAGTCAAAATCACCTCTCTTTGGCACAGGAGGGAAAGCTAATCCCGGGTACGATGTCTCAAAGCCTTCCAGCAACTGTTAACAGATAATAATGAGGTTTTCGTTATCCCTATGTCGGTTTGAAAGGAAAAAGATTCGCATTAAGTAGGATGATGCTATCATGATGTTCAATATTTGATGATGAGAAACTAAGAAATAACTTTTCTCGAGGTATATAACATAAGCCAAAATTTCTCATGATACAACAAAACCTTACATTTTCAAGTATTGGCATGTTATAAAGCTCCACAAATTTTTCTCTAAGAATGTGACTCATTTTCTCCGCGTCACATGCATGTGTCCAAAACGAGTCATGAACCCCTGCATACACATTTATTTCACAAAATTTAAGCACCAAAACATAAGAAAGTATTTTTCTTTCATAGATATGCTTTTCCATCAAATTTTATATACATATGTGTGTGTGTGTGTGTCTATATATATATTTATGTATATGAAAAAAGGGTGGAGTACATTACAAGGAAAAGTTATATCTTATAACAGCTTTATGAAAACTGTACAATACAATAGCAGTCATAATTTTATCAACCTCCAACCTGATATTGTAATAGACTTAACCAATGTAAATTGATCCAAAGCATTACTTTAAGGATGCATATAGTTAGCCTTCTAGAGTAAGCAAAATATTCAACATTTGGATCAAAAGAAACTAAGAAGTAAAGCACATTTGAAAAAGGGAGGCCTGATAATGAACTACACTTTCTCTTTTACTCGTGATAAACTTATACAATTTAAAAGTAAGTGACTGTAATTCAATTACTACATCTTCCAGTTCCAGAAACAATTAAGAAAAAAATACCAAAGAGTCCTAAATTGCCCACAAGCTAAGAGCTCAAGTGGCAATGGCATCAGACATGATTTTGACTCCTGTCACAAACTCCTGACCCCACTTCCTAGGTCTACACTGCCACACTTGGAACGAGAAAAGATAACTATTAAAGTAATATTGTATACTTTTGCAATTATAGATGGAAATTTTGAATATGCTTTAGGATTTTGTTAATAAAAGGAGATCTTAAAACCTGCAAAATTTAAACCGGCGTCCCTACAGGCAAGAGCAGTCATCATCATGTGTGAACTGTCTAATGAATGTATGAAGTTTGGGGGAAATGCAGACCTCTGTTTCTTGGCATCTACCTGGAATGCGAATAGTTTTAATTGAAAATATCAAAAGGAAAGGAAAGCTGCAGAAAAGAGGACTGTGTACACTTACTGCATTACCCTCTCGTCTCAAAGCCAAAAATTGAAGAGATGTTTTGATCTGCAGTCAATGGTGAGAGTCATAACTGTCGTGCCTCCAGATAGTAAAATGTTTCTTAAACTGTTCTTTTGATTCAAATGTATAATTATTGGTCCTGTCATGGGTTTTTACAGCTTATTCTATGAAATACACAGCGCCTACAAAATATTGCTTGTGTTAGGTATTGTAAATGGGCTTGGGCCCTGTTTTATGTATATATGTTCCTCAGCTGTATTAATACACACAAGGGGTGGAGTCTTACAGCCACCATGATTAGCTTATCATTACATATTCTGCAGGTAACTGACTGGTCTATCTCCTCCATTGCATTGCCTAAAAGCCAGACTTTGTTCAGGTGTCTCACAATTGATAGACTATTGGGTTAAATAAATCAGTAAACATCTCAAAAGTTTTCACACTCCACTAAGTCACCAAAAAGCAAGTAATACAAAATATATAGTTCGTAGAGAATAACAGTTACGAATCTTAGTATAACAACTGGTCAAGAAATGGTTGAACACCAACAATTACAGCCATATGATAGCAACATGTTAAAGAAAGATCTACAGTTCCACGCCAATCAGATTTTAACAAAATTCATTCTTCTTTCAACCACTAAGGGTGGATATCTTCCATTGTACATTTAGTATGTTGGTTTTAACTTGTCACTGTTGTGTAAACTAATACCTACAACATAAAAGAAAGGGCGGGGGGTGGAATCATTTATATGTAAAAGCTTACCAGATGTCGCTCAGTTTTACAGTATGGTTGTATAACTGGAAGACCAAGAGGAGTGGTCCAAATAACAGGATGATTTTCAGAAGTAATCACCTATATAAAGTTTAAGGTCCCACCATTCAGGAATAGAAAGAAAGCTCGAAAACATGCAGGCACACACATACACAACAGTGCCAAAACCAATAAATTTTATTATCATTTGAAGTTCAACATGGCTACAAGACCAAACCTTTGCGCAATCACCAAGCCAACCCATAATGACACGGGCAGCTCCAAAAATTTCTCCAAGGGCAGTTAATGTCACCTATAAAATGACGAGTATCAAAATATAAAACATCATATAGAAAGAAGCTTTTATTGAATATTTCAATGAAAGGATTACATTCGCTAAAACCGACTACTCTCTGTTACAGAAGACCTATAATAGCCTTTGAGAAGAGTTAGTTGTAACTAGTTACACAAGTCAGTAACAACTAAGCAAAAAGAACAAAACAGAAAAACTAAGAGATTCACTTAACCATAAAAAAATACAAAGAGAAACATCTCTAAAAGGAGAATAAAGCAGATTTATTGTATAAGCATGTTTTTGCATGTTGCCTCACATGTATTTCCTCTCATATTACAGTTAGCTTTATTAAAACCAAACCCATCAAGAAATAAGCACTCAAATAGTACTAAACATACAATTCTCTGAAATGATCAACTTGATCATAAACTATATCTAGGTTCCATATTGATCAGGTTTAAAAAATAATATTTTGTGTACTATAAGCCATGAAACACAACACGGCTCTTCAATGGTGTGCCTTTGTGTCTGACACTCCGCTGAAATGTCAAATCTGAAAACCATCTTTTTGCGGCTTGGACACAGCTCTTACATGGTCTAACACAGCGTTAATGAGGAGTGATTTTTCAGAATTTAGAAAGTCAAAAGCTTAATGCGTTTGTGCTATAATTATAGAAATAAGGAGTAGATCCTATATAATCAGAAATATCTAGATTGTATATCTATTATTAGGAACATTTTTATTTATTCTCATATTATATCTTCATATATTATCGAATTTTTGAAGTTGTTAATTTGTCTTTTGATGAACCTCAGTTAGAGGGTGTCTTTTTCAATGATGATGATCAAGAAGGAGATGAAATCTTAAATCAATTAGATTCTTTTCATTATTTAGATTTAAGATGATGGATTAGATTCAGTTTTGTATTAGGCAACAGTGTTCAGATTGTTATATTTAACTAATTTTTTTATTGATGATTTTGAATATATAAATTTAAATAATTCGTAATGTGTATGTATATGTAGACGAGTCATCGTGTCGTGCATTTTGGAGATTATAAGTGTCCTTGTGACTGTGTCTTTATCGTGTCCATGCTTCACAGACTGTAAGTGTTCTAATAGGGAATAATCTCCAATGATGCAAGGATAGGAAAAACACATCAAATCAGCCATCGCACTTTCTAACAGCTAATATAGGTCCGTATAACATGGCTGAAACTTACTTTAGCAGCATAGCAAGCTGCAGTAAATAAAAGTTGGTCATCAGTAATAAAGCCTTTCTCCACTAATCTTCTCTTCATTTGCTCTCTTGCCCCAACAAAAGTAACACCATAAACAGAGGTCATCACTGTCTGTTTGACCAGTTTTCTGTCAATCTGAAAGCTTCCAAAAGCTGGTGAGTAAAAAGAAGAGATTATAGCTAATTGGAGGAACATATTTTAATCAATATTGACCTGATCAATTAAAACTCTTGCCAACAAAGCATTTGGATAGACAGCTGGGTCTTTGTTACTGTCCCTTCTCATAATATCATGAACCCTGCTCAAATATTCATGTAAAAATAAATACTGATTATGCATAGTAAAGTTGGTGAAATCAATTGTATTGTGCACTTAGTACTTTGTTGGGGTGTAGACAAAATACTACTTTTAAGATAATACAGTAAGTATACTTGAGCAAAGTAGGTCACGAGGTAACATATTTTAACCAAAAAGTATATATTTGACTAATATTAGTAAATTTCAATGCATTTGTGAAAAATGCTTTTTGCACAGCAAGGGAGTAATGTAATGATTTTGAGCTTGAAATAATGCAGCATGAAATGGTGGTTTGAATGTGAAGTGTATAAGCTGCCGATGAAGGATTTAACATACCTAGCAGCAATCTCTGAGTAAACGTCAGCTGGTCTCTCACTAGCCACCAAGTTAACAGCAGCAGCCTCCAGCTGACAAATAATTTTTATTCCAGAATAATGAGAATAGAAAATATTATAGAATAATTAATTAGTTTAATTGCCCGTTGTAATCAAGTGCAATAATTCATGAAAGCGAACACATAAATACTTAATAACTAAGATAAACAGATTCATGTGCTCCAGTTAGTGTGCGGTGGTTGCAACTTTAATATTACAGCTCCTGACTCGCATGTCAAGGAAATACAGCATCGGTTTAAAGCATATCTATCTTTAACTAAATTCAATAAGCAAGAAGAATTACTAGTACTCTACAATTGGGAGAATAGGAAAGAAATTAACAGATTATAAAATATTATTGATAGAACACCAATTGTAATAGACGGTAAATAGGCTTAATAACACCATGTTGCAGAAATTACAGCAATTTCAAGCTGTCCTAAAGTTCAGAAACTCCTATAGAAGCTCTGCATGTCCAGAAACTGTCTCCTAACACTATCTACACATATAAAATGAAAATGATAACTGCTCCATAAACTGCCACGTATCAGTTATTAAAACTGAATTTTGGCATTACAGTACCCGTCAAACCTCCATGGCTCTCTCTTTATCGGTGATGATAATGAAATTCTGCACATTTGTGAAATGACAGGGTTGGAAGATCGAGCCCTGAGTTTAATGCAAGCCTCCAGAGAGGCATTCGTAGACTGTATCCTACATGGTCTTGGGTAGATGGGACGTGCTTCCAAATGGTCAAAATGAGGAAAGGCTGACAGAGAAGAACGAGAGTGAGTAGATCAAGCTACGGCTACAGCTTCTTGGTGAGTTATTTTCCCTAGATGTGGTCAAAAATCTCGAAGCCTCAACAGATCATTATTCTGTCTACTAAATAGTCAAGGTCAAACAAGGGTATCCAGGCTCCTATATCTCCTAGAATAAACTTCCCAAATAGTGGATCTCTGTGGCCTAGGTGGTCTTAATGCTTATCAATTATATTGCTATAATATTGTTGCAAATCATGGTCATACTATTGAATATAAGACCAAACATGAAGAAGGTAAAAACATCTAAAAGCACCCAAAACAAGAAAGGATACCATTTTCTGTATATTGAACAAGCTATGTTAATACACCAAAATAACACTGACATTTCAAAATATAGTGACTCGAGGAAACTAATGAATAAAGATACAGAACAATAAATCATACTAAAATTATCACAAAATTGAGGAAGTACAAACTTCTAGGTATAAAAAACAGGGATTATTTCAAGAGTAATGAGTTGTTTCAAAATCAAAACAGGATATATTAGACTTACAGAATCTCTTCCCAAAGCAGCATAGTGTTGTAAGCCATTACAGGAACCATCCTAAAATTCATCAAAGTAGTGTTGTCAGCAACTTTTAGAAAATTATCAGTAAAAGTGATAGGAGACCAGTGCTTAAGAGAGTGTATGTAAGGGCTACTAGAGGGGAAATACAACAATAACTGAATAGCTTATAAATAGGAGGATAAGGGGTGGCAGTTTGAAGTTATGAATTGATTCAGAAGTTGTGAGGAGAGGTCTCTAGAATACCTTATTGTATGTCTAGGTCACATTGATCAATAGACATTTAATGAAAATACAGGTTCATTGCCTTGTTATTTTTTCCAAAATCTTCCATTCTGTCAATTGAATCCATCAATTGGTATCCAACAGAATGATCCAACAGTTTTTTTATGGTTTGTGAGAAAAATAGATGCAAGAATTGAAGCTCTAGAGAGAAACAGCGGAATGGTCTAGGAAGGCAGACCTACCCCTTTTTGAAGGAGAGCAAGCACCAAGTTGGATAGAGAGAATTGAAAGGAATTTTTGCTTAATAAACCTTGATGAAGAATAGATGCAAACAGTCTTGGTAGCCATGGAGGGGGAGGCACTTTCTCGGTTACAGTGGTGGGAATCTTGCACAAAGAATCTTAATGAGGGGAGTTTTAAGAAGCAATCATGAAAAGAGTTCAGTCCACAACGGTGAAAAACATTCAAAATTTTATCGGACTGAAGCAAGAGGGTACGGTCAAAGAGTATAGGAGGCAATTTGAGATTTTAGGGAGTCCATTAAAGGTGAACTAGCTGGAGTACTTGTGTGGAATTTTCGCTAATGGTCTAAAGGAAGAGATTCATGTGGAAAGTAAGGATCCATAGGCCATATTCATTGAACGAGATGATGGTCTTTGCACTTTTGATTGATGAAAGGAAGAAAGTGAAATGAGAGAAAGAGGAGATTATACGGGAAGGCTAACTCAAAAGCTTGAATCTTTGTAGCATGGCAGGGTTGACCTCTAAGAATCAATCATGATGTGGGAGGAAATCAGGTTTTGGTTCTAGTTGATAATGGGGCAACTAACAATTCCATAACCACAAAATTGGTAGAAAGATTGGGGTTACCAGTGGCACCTTGTAAAGGTGGGTGAGAGGAGGGCAGAGAATTAATGCGTGAGAGAGCTTACAAGGGCAGCTGCAGAAATTGTGTTTTAATGCTGACTTTTATGTGTTGACTTTAGACAGGGAGGATATAGTTTTGGTCATGGAGTGGTTAGAAGGCATGGGTGATATGAAAACTAATTTCAGAGATTTGACACTGAGAATTAAAAAGGATGGACTTAAGCACACACCGAAAGGGAATCCAACCCTTTGCAAGGGGGAAGAAGGCTTTATAGTGTAGTAGTGTATGATTCACAAGTTAGAAGGAACAGAAGGGATTGGGATTCTAGAAAATGCCAGGGATGATTTAGAAGAGTTTGAGGATTTTTTCCAAGAAAAACCATGGCTTCCACCTAATAGGATTTATGACCATGCTATATTATTGAAAGAAGGAGCAACAATCCCCAATCTCAAGGATTATAGCTATCCCCATTTCCAAAAAACTAAAATTGAGAAGCTAGTTGTTGATATGTTAACTGCGTGTGTGGATTATAAAGCTTTAAACAAGGTAACAATTCCTAGTAAGTTTCCATCCCACCTAATTGATGAATTGTTGAATATGTCGGGTGCAGTAATTTTTATCGAGTTGGATCTTAAATCAGACTATCATAAAATTAGAATGAAGGAGGAGGATATACCTAAAACAACTTTTAGGATGAATGACAATCACTACGAGTATTTGATAATGCATTTTCGCCTAACTAATGCACCTTCTACATTCCAAGCCTTGATGAATGATATCCTTAAACCATACTTAAGGAAATTTACATTAGTTTTTTTTTTTTTTATGATTATACTAATATACAACAAAGATGAGGAAAGTCATGTGACAACTAAGAAAGGTCTTTTAATTATTTAAGAAGAATGAATTGGTGGTAAATATAAGAGGGATGTGCAACTAGAGCAAGGAGATTGAGTGTATCTCACGGCTGCCCCTCATAGGCGGAAGACTTTGGCCTAAAAGAGGATTGAGATATTGAGTTTCAAATTTTATGGCCCGTTTCAGGTGTTGGAAAGAGTAGGTCCACTTGCATATAAACTCTCATTACCTGCTAAATGTAAGATCCATCCAATGTTCCATGTTTGCAAGCTAAAGAAAGCAATTCCAACTGGTATCAATTGCAACGCAACAAATTTCAAGCTGCTTTGACTGAGGATTGGGAAATTCAACCTCAATTAGAAGATATACTGGATCTGCATAGATTTTCACCTTGAGGACAATATGAAAGTTTTAGGGAGGAGTATAGATAGGAGACCAGTCATTAAGAGAGAGTATACAAGGGCTAATGGAGGGGAAACACAACTGTAACTTATAAATACGAGGATAAAGGGTGGTAGTTGGAAGTTAAGAATTGATTCAGAAGTTACAAGGAGAATAGAGGTCTCTCGAATACCTCATTGTATGCCTAGGTCCACATTGATCAATAGACATTTAATAAAAATACAGGCTCGTTGCCTTGTTCTTTTTTCTTTTTCCAAAATCTTTCATTCTATCAATTGAATCATATCAAAAAGTGAAAAATATTAACCTGAAAGCTGGATACACATGACAATGATTTTCAGTATGAAGAGCCTACCATGCAATTCTTTGTAAGAGTTTTCGTACCAAATTTAAAGTTTTGTCTATTCTGACTTTTCTTATGATTGTAAGCTACCATTTAGATAGCATAATTTCTATTGATTATCTGCAGAAATTTCTATGCATCATAAGCCGACAGGGGAGCTTGGAGTCGGTTTGGTCACTTATAAAAGTAGTCTGCAAAGTTAAAACATCTATTTTTCAATCCTAAGGCTTTCAATGAAACATTTACCTGATGAATTGGCAGATGTGAGAGAACAGAATTTGGTGACGAGCTTCTTAAGGCTTCTGACAGATTAATACAAGCAGCAAGGCACTGAAAAGGATCCTCAGCCATTAACCACCAACGATTTCCATTAATAGGGTTATCAGCAGAGTCAAATATATCATGGAGATGATTCTCTACAAAAGCTAGGCGATCATCATAAGACAGCTTTTCAATACCACCAGCATATAAATTGGCCAAGTGTATTTTCAGCCAGTGTAGTCCAGACTTTCCTAATGGGCGGCCTTCAGCAAACTCAAGCAATCCTCGGCATAGATCACAGCTTAAATGATTCAAATGCGGATGCATGGGATATGCTCTACCACGGAAGTCAATATTGTGGGGATAATAAAAGCCTTCCTCTTCTTTCATTTTCTGAGCCACCTGTTTCAGATGTATATTGTAATTATTTTTCATTTGGTGAAACATGGAATAGAAAATAATAATGGAAAATTTAGATGAGATTATGAAACTCATGATCAAATGGAATCAACATTCTACTATGCAAGATCAAGGCAAGACCACAGGTGAAGGTCTTACAGAAAGCTTGAGTTCAGTGTCACATCTTAGAGAATGTCTCTCTAGATTAATTTTCTCTGCCTTCCTTACACTCCACTTCCATTCCTGAATTTGTCTGAATTCCTCTACAGGTGGCCTCTCTGGTATAGGAACCTACAAGTCAATTTAGAATATATGTAGGCCAGATAACTTACATAGAATAGGTAATGCTGAAAACTCATCACTCTTCAAGCTCTCATATTTAGAAAGAATAATATATTTCTTCTATATATCAATAATGAGGCCATTGGACCTATAAATACATGAGTCTGCTGGTTATGTTAGGAAATATAGAGAACTAATTCTTAGGAAACAAATCCCTGTAATTATGGCATTGTTTTTAAATACATAATCCTAGTATTAATAACAAGATACACCTGTAATAAAGAATAAAATTATAGAAAGGATAAAATAGAAAACTTCCTACATAATCAGCAGCACCATTTTGACACAAGCATTTGACCAAAAAGGGGAGGAAACATACAGATGAATATATTTAAGTAGTTTAGGTTAAACTTTCTTTTATTTATTTATCTTTGCCATCTAACTTTCAAAAGAAATAGAAAAACAGAAAAAAAGACAAAAGAACTTTTATAAAGATATCTCTAAAATTTGTATATTGTTTATGCTTACATCTTTACGATCAATCAAACCTGCAATGTTACCTCCTGCTGCCCAGAGGTACTCCACAACACCAAGTAATCTTGCATTTACTCGCCATTTGGTGTTGCCAAGTGTATCCAGGGCCTACAAAGGTGTGTATAGGTTAAGCTTATACACCAAAAGCATAATATCAAAATAAGACCAAAAAAGAAAGTGTCAAAAAGAATGGTGCCTTTGTGCAAGGAAAATTAAAAAGAATACCTAAACTAAGGTTTAAGATAAAATTAAGTTTTCAATTCAAAGCACCTTCAAATGTAGGAGACTACAAAAATTGAAATTTGAAAGAAATTAACAATGGTGTTTAATAAAACAAATTGGAACCACTCATTTGAAATATTGCCACGTTACTTTTATAAAATGAAAAGGTTATCTAAATGTTGTGTGTCAAATGCAGACCACGTGGTATGTATTATGCCAATTTACAGAATCAAATACAATGGAGAAGAGAGTAGTCTCAAAAAAGGTGAATTCAGCAGAAATAGTCTATAGTTGAAAAACAGAAATAAAAATTTATAAATAGTACCTCAAAAACTTTTCGCATTTGTTTCCTTCCCACATTCTTCATTACATCTTGCTGCTTCTTGGATCCATGAGTGCGCATGATATAAGATGTCAAGAACAAATAGCCACCATTTTCATACCTGGAAAGAGTGTGGTAAGATAATAAACATTCAGTCTCATGCAAGGAGAGAGAAGCACCTAAGAATTTAAGGTTGTAGAGATGTCGTAAAATTGCATTCCTTACAACTTTCTGTATTTTCACCACATTCAAGATAATTACCATATTCAAAAGAAATAGCTATAAGTTATTAAGTTCACTGTTCAATTCAAATTTGTTGTTCCCATTCAGACCTGATGAAAAGATTAAAAATTACACATATTTCTAATGGATTAAACTGTACAAAGGATGCGTGAATATATAGATCCAAGAAGCCAACAAATAAGGGGGGAATGAAGCAAAATCTATCCTAATTACAAAACGTACAACAAATTTCCTATAAATATGCTATCTGCATAAACACAAATCAAATTATAGTCTCAAATACCTCCTATAGAAACATAATATCCTAATGTGGACCATCTGCATTACATATAAAAGAATAGGAAGTCAAATGCTTGAAGCAGGAAGCAAAAGCCATAGAAGTTTTGAAGATAGTTTTTGCTTTTCTTAAGTTCCAAACATTGAAGATGACAAGGTAGCCTAACACCTAAATGTTAGTGAGTCTTAGAGGTCATAAGAAGCATGTTTGTTAGTTAAACTCTTTTAAGATGTAGAGAAAAAACATAAATCATTTCAAAAGGATCTAGGGGTAAAAGTTTTTGAAGCTTAAAACAGCACCAATTCAAGCACCCTTCTTGAAGACAATATGCATATACTGTACACTAGAGATAACAATTCCAGCCTTTCACTAAGCTACCTATATTCCAAGGAAGTACCACAACCAACCTAGAACTTTTGTTCGAAAATGATACATGATGGTATTGTCTCGGTTTAGCAATCCTGTTATGATCAAGGGGTGTAAAAACTATATCAACATAAACAACCAAATAAAAATATTGGTTAGAGGAGCATACATAAAAATGGAATAGTCTACTGCACTCCAAATCAAGCAAAATGCTAGATAACTGCACTAAATTTCATAAAGCATGCTTGAGGGGACTATTTGAGAGCATATAAAGCCTTGTAAAGTCAATATATATCCATGAGATTCCCCTGGGCAACAAAACCATTTGGTTGTTCCATTACCTCTTCTAAGTTTCCATTAAAGACGATTTTATATCTAACTGGTACAATGATCAATGTCACATGGTTTCCGTAGAAAGAAAGAAATTAATACAGGTCATTTTAACAACATGGAGTATCATTATAATCAAGGGCAAACATGTGGGTATAGCTTTTAGCCACCAAATGAACTTTCATCCTAACAATTACCCTGTCTACACCAACTTTTACAACATAGACCCAGTGACATCAAACGGTACAATTTCCAAGAGGAGAATGAATAAGGGTCCACATCTGGATAGAATCTAAAATTTTCATCTAATCAATCATAGTCTATTGCCACCAGGGATGAGAAAGAGCTGTAGAGACTTAGCACTAGTGATATAAGAAAGAGTGAAGGCAAAGGTATAGTTCAGAGGATAAAAATAGTGATAAACTAGGGAAATTATAAATAGAACGAGGAATGGATACCTTATCAACTGCAATGCAAAGATCATTTAATAACACCAGAAAATCCATAGTAGAAGGTTGGGACAAAAGACAAGTCAACTGAACTTTTGCAGGAGAGGTGTCAACAAAGATATGACACAAACGACACTGACAAGTAATCAAGGGACAAGGAGTAGGAGGCCTTGATGAATATAGTGGAACTGACCTATCTGGGACAGAAGTAGATTGAACATTCGAGGTGAGACAAAGAATAAGTAGTGCTTGAGAAGCAGGAAAGGAATACCTTCAAAGAAATTGATATTTTATAACTTGTCAAAATGATGTTCGGAAGGACAGTGACATTGATACCTCTTCTAAACTCTAGAATAGCCAAGGAAAACATGTTTCACAACACAAGCAAATAGTTTGTCAAGTCTTGGACTAAGATCATGAACAGAGCAAGTGGAGCCAAAATCGTGAGGAGGAATACAAAACACGGATTCATTAGGAAACAATACAGAATGAAGCACCTTGGCTTGATTAGTGGAAGATAGCATTTTACTTATAAGAAAAACGCAGTAAGGACAATATTGCTCCAAAACTTCAAAGGGGCATTAGTACTCATGAGCAAAGTACATGCAATTTCCATAATAGAATACATTTCTTTGAGGAGTATAAGGACAGTGACACAGAAGTACAAATCTATTATTAACCATAAAAGAAATAAAAGGAGTTGAAGAATATTTTGTTGCATTATTACTATGTAGAATACAAATAGAACAAATCAAACTGATTAAGAATTATTTTAAAGAGATTTTTAGTTACACCAAATAATGTTGATCCTTCTTTAAAATCCACATACATATGGAAAACTCACCAGTAAAGGCTACAAAAAACCTGTCCTAAAACAAGTGACACAACCTGGACCTCATACATTTGAGCGAATACATCAAAAGGAGCATAGTATGTGTGACTAAACACTGCTAGGATAACAAGAACAAACATGTTTTTCAAGCTGACAAGATTAACACTCTAAGTACTACAAATAAGATTAATGAGGAACCATTTTCTTTAAATTTTTAAGACTCTGACCCAACCAACAATAAAGATTAGGAGACCTTGTACTGGTGCATGCAACTGAGGATGAAGACTGGAGGTAATAAATCCCGTGTGATTCATATCATGTACCAATTGTCTACCTTGTATTCCTATTCTATATAAGAATAGAATCAGAAGTGAAGGTTATATAATAATTTTGACTACGAGTTGGAGGACTAACAGAAATCAAATTAAAACTGTAATTAGAGAAAAGAACATAATCAGGAGATAAAGATGGAAGACGAGTGACTGACCAATGCCACTAGCTTTAGCTTTTGACATACCTACAAAAGTAATATGATGAGGAGTTTTAAATTGGGATGATTTAGAGTTAAGAAAGGGATTACCAAGTGCATGGTTAGAAGCACAAGAATCCTAATCAAATGGTCAAAAGACGAGGATTAAGAGAAACAGCATAGAATTACAAGTATGAGCAACTGTGGCTAAGGATGACGCCCTGAGGTGCAAGAACTTCTTATACTCATCATTGGATAACACATTATGCTGTGTTCTTAGGCTCAACATCCACCTCTCCAGCTTTGAAAAGGGTTTAAACATGGCACAATAAATGAAGCCAAGTCTCAATAAATTTAACCAATGCAGACATTTCAACATTAAATACTAGTATGAGCCATTCCATGTGTCATACCCTTTCCACTTTTTTGGAGGTACTAGCATTGGCATGTAAGGCATTAACATATGCTTAACCTGCACAAAATAAATGCATAGATTAATAATAATAATAATAAAAAAAAAAAAAACACACATTAAGATATGTATGTTCATGTGTTATCCTCTCCTTTAGGAAAGAATAACCCCTTACTAACACGCTTAAAAGAAAACAGATTTAGAAATAACAAGTTAGAAGTAATGTGAATGTTTAATGATTTCACCCAAAAAACCTTCATGCTTTTATCTAGCACTAGCAGGAAAAGATAAAGTCCTTTAAAGCACAAAATCTTCACCATGAAGTTGACACAAAAGCAATAAGAATCTAGGTGTTAAGGCCCTCCTGTACCTCCACCTGAATACAAGTTCTTTCGGGGGAGGAGAGTAATAAGAAGTTCAAAAACTAATTTACAGCAGGATAGTGCGATATTGTTGTACACAATTATTAATTTGCTTTGCTTTCATGCTCAGTAAAATCAAAACCTTTACAACTCAGTAGGACAAATTCAACTGCAAGTTATTGTTCAAACAGATTAGGAGGGTGGGGGATAGATCTCTCAACTTACAGATTTATCCATCCCAGCAAGGACTAGGGGATCACATTCTATAACACCATAATTCTTCAAAATCTTTTGCCTACAAATACCAAACAAATATTCAAAATATAACAATAAAAACACATGGGAGAAATAAAGTCACTTTCATCAAATCATTAAACACTGATCTTTGGAGATATTTTTTGTTGTTCATACTTTAAAAGATCAATCATTGACATACACATGAAACATGAGTCCCTCTTCAAAATGTAAGATTTTTATCCTCTCATTTTCCTTAAGCAAAGATGCAACCATACACCATTACAATACCTTATAATATCTGCTTGACAGTGAGAATCCTAAATTAATAATAATTGATTAAAAGAATCACAATATTCAAATAAACAGCCAATCACCATTTTCTCTAATCTTATAGTGCAATTTAGTTACTTAGGATTAAACTATTATACCAATCATCATACTGATTTAGGTTCTTTAGAAAAAGGTGAAGCCTCACTCTGGATTCTTTGATATAACTTTAAATCTATGCCTGAATGCTGGTCGAATATCAGGTGGAGTGTCAGCAGACTGATTAACTGGAGAGTGTACAAATGCTGTTTGAATTAATAAATCTATTAATCGACTTCCCAGCTGCAGATATTCATAGAGTTCACTCATTAGTTCCAATCAAAACAATAAAGTCAAAGATAATCACACTCAGACATTAAAACCAACCTTAGCCTGGATATTACGCCCCCAAGGGCCACATTCTTCCTCTTTCAATAGCATCTGAACCTGTTTAAGTCTTCTTCTTTTAATCAAACCATTTACACGTTTCCTTAATTTTTGTGTATCATTATGCATACAGTCTTCACGAGCAGCCTCCGTTTTCTTACTCTTGCGAGTTCTAGTCTTTTCCAGGAAGTTATGAATCCTAACCTAAAGTACAATAAGATAACCAAAACAAATATGTAATTTATAAAGGAGTGAAACAAGTAGAAAGAGTGCAATTCTTATCTCACATCGCTGTTAATGCTAGATTACAGCAACAACAACCAAGAAAAGGGACACGAGCACAGAAGGAAACTACAATGAAACACAACTCCCACTAGTATCTCCCCTCCCCCAACAGTAAAATTGGATGTGAGAATTCATTGACAAAGAGCCCCCTGGGCTAGGTACAAATTAAATGGAGTAATTAAAGGATTGAACCTCAACTGGTATCACACATTACTAATAGCATGTTTGGATTTCCGGTGGGAAGCTTCTAAAAAACAAAGAGATACACATGTTTTCCTTTAGCAAAAGAACATTTAGAAGCTTAGAGCGGCAACCAAACAAAGAGTAGAGTGTTGGGTCATCATGAACAACTTATTTCACTTTTATCCCCAATGCCAGAAACTTTAAGTGAAAACAGTGACAAAAAGTCACAAAATATCAGACTAAGGGTCCAGCAAACTTTACTGAAAACATCAAGGCAAGACACAAGGAAAAATGTAACAGCAAAACCACTTATTAAATATTAAGATATGGCAACAGGTTGTAAACATGCCAATTGGCCATTTTGGAAGTCTCTCGCAACTTATCATTTCACTAATCTATGTCCCAACAGGAGGACAAATAATCATAAAGTTTGGCACATAATGAAGTAAAACTCACCACATTTCCCCATTTTCAATTTAAAAACGACACACACAAAAGTAATCATACAACGACAACAAAGCCTTATTATGTCACTAGGTAACAAAAAAAAATAAAAATAAACACACTAAAATAAACCCCAAATAAATTAAATTTTAATTAGTTAAAACAAAACTCATTAGAGTCCCCCAAAACTTACACATGGACCAAAAACCAGCAGAAATAAAGGTCCTGTTCGGGGTGGTGGTGAGCAATTTTGGTTTTTAGATACAATTTTCAAAGCCAAAACATGTTTTGCCAAAATGGAGTTTAAATGATTTTAATTTTGAATGTTTTTTTAAAGATCTTTTCAAATACTGTCTATAATCCATAACAAGATTCTCCCTTTCCCTGTACACATTTTATATTTTTATTCTACCTTTAATTATACTTCAACATTAAAAAAAGGAAAAAAGAAGAATGGAAATAAACTATCCAAACGTTAAAAGTAACTCTAAACACACTTCAACAACACAGCACATTAGAAATCATCCATATCTTTATATAAAATCCACTAAAATATAAACTACCAAATATTGATTATAAAAGTCATTTTAAAAAAATCTTATAAATAGTTGCATTTTACATAAAACTCTCAATAATTTTTTTATGTCAAAATAGTCTTTTAAAAACTCAAATCTCAATCCAATACACTCTTTACCACTTTCATGGCCACAAATAACACCTCTCTTCAATTGATAAACCAATAAAGACGAAAGTGTCACATGATGTACCTCCTGTTCCACAGCCATACCAATCTGAACAGCAGCATCCACAAGGAGAACACAGCCCGCATGATGATACTCCATGCTCACCAAACCCATCACCTTATGCATGACAATTACAGCCATTTTTGCCGCAGGCAATGAATCAATGTGGGGTGCAAATGCCGTTTTGTGCTTCTTCGTCCTTTTCGACTTCTGCTCTGCCTCTATGGCCTCCTTGAGAGGGCCAAACCACCCCAAAAACAGAGCCTTCACGTGAGGCAAATTGGGAGTCAGATTCTTCTCACGCATTTCTCTCTCTAGCTCTCTGTACTCCTCTACCATATTCTCCAACGCTTCAGTCTCCATTTGAATCTGCCTCCTCCTCAGCCAATTCTGTTTCTCCTCCTCAATGTCAGTCATCAACAAGTCGTTCAAAATCCAAGGTGAATCTTGGATGAATACCCTCTGGGGTGGGTCAGGTGGCTCGGTTTGATGAACCCCATTAACAGGTTCGTGACAATTTTCGAGGTCATGGACGAAATTGTGGTGGAATGAATCAAATAGAATATGAAATCGAGTTCTTGAGGGTTTGATTGTTACCGGAATAAGAGAGGAAGGAAAAAAAGAGGAAATGGGGGTTGGGAAGAAGAGAAAGTGATGAAAAGATTGAGCTTTTGTTGGAGGGGTTCCCCTGTGAAGGAGAGGTGTGGGAAAGAAAGTTGCAAACCCCATTGAAGCTAACGTGTGGATAGTGGAAACAATGTTGTTGGAAGTGGAAGAACATCAAACCTTCCTTAAACCCCGCCCTTGTTTTTGTTGTGTTAATTTTATTTTTTTTCCCATTTTCTTATAATAATAGTTAAACTTTGTGGTAATGCATTAAAATTTATAGGTCTCATGATGTGTTTACAATATTGTGATATTCCACAATATTGTTTTTAAGATCATACCTATTTACTAAAAAATCATATTTCTTTATTTTATTTCAATATTTATCAAATATTTCATATTTTCTCACGACATCTTTTTGTTAATACTTATAAGAAATATTATATATTTTATATTTTAAAAATATTTAATATAATTTTGTAATAGTTTTCATTAGAATGAATAATAGGAAAAATAATATACGATAGGCTCATTGTCATTTACTTTGTAGAATATTAAGATGATTAATTAAAATATTTTAGAAAAATATAACATCCCTCTTTTATCGCAATAGTTATACGTGTAATGAATTATTGATGTAAAAAAGTATATGAAATAAGATTATGTTGAAATAGAGTAGGAAAAAGGTGATTTTAAAATTTAGTCTAATTGAACTGTATAAATATGCAATTTTTCTAAAGTGAAATTACAAGATATATATATATATATATATATATATATATATATAAACTATTTATGATACTTAATTTTGTATTTAAAATAAACATTTTCTACAAAATAAAATAAATAAAATATAGCCTAATTTATATCTGTATCAATCATGTATTATCAAATAAATTATGCTTTGCTAAATAAACAGATTTTACGGGCATTATCATTTTTTCTAATCTTGATCTTTTTTTAATTCGAAAAAATATGTTATTGTATAATAACTAATTTCTAAACAAATATATATTTGACTGAATTAATAAACAAAAAGACTTTAAACTTTATTAAATGTTTTCTAATTGTGATAACATTTTAATTTATCATCACAAATTTATAATAATCTGCCCTAAATTTGTATTATTAATATTATTATTATAATACACAAAATCTATTATGTTATTATAAATATTAAAATAATATAAAATAATAAATATATCTATATAAGAAGTGTGAGGTTTTATGTGAAATATTAACATAGAAAAAATAAAATAATTCATTAAACCCATATTAAACTCATATTTATATAGATAAAATAGAAATATATATAATAACAAATTAGTTATATAATATTTAATTATATTTTATTCTAGTATCTCCTCAAATTAAAAAAATAATATTAATGATTTTTAACTTGTCAATATTTCTAATAAAAGAGGTTATAAGCAAGGTGGATAATAGATTTTTTGATTATAGTAAAAAATATAGTTATTTGAATTAAAACTTTAAAATATTTGATTAATCATTATGACGAAAGTACCTTCACTTACCACTAATTATAAGATACAATATCTTATCTTAATTCAACCGAAGATTTAAAATAGTACCTTGTTTACATATTTTCAAAAAATTTGAGAATCATCATAGAGAAAACAAAAAATTAGTAATCAATCCTTATGTATAAATAGTTGTCCTGACCTGCATGAGCATATGCTAAAAAAGATGATATTTGTTCTCAGTTAAGAAAAGAAAAGTCCTAAGATTTTAATTACTCACTAGTGTTTGACTGCTTTAATTAATTATGTGATAAGTAGATTTTTCATATATTGACTTAAGTTGTAAAGGGTAAAAATAATGTTAACATAGATACTTATATAAATTTTAAAATAATCATATATATAAAGAGGATCTTATCATTAGAGTTAAATTTTTTAAAATTTATAAATAATATAACTAGTTTTCTACCTAATAAACTAATATAATTAAGTAAAAGATAAAATATATTTTCTTTAACTTAAGAAAATATACTTATTAAATATGACAATTTCTAAATAGATTGTTTGACACGAGAAATAAATTTAACACAAAAACATAGGAGAAAATTGAACGTCATCAATAATTATTATAGGACTACCAGATTCCATAACACCAAAATTTTATCAGAAACGTCTCTAACATGATAAGAATTTAACGTGAGTATTAATCCTAAACTAATGATCCATTTATATATACTTGAAATAATGATACTGGTATAAAAGAACAACAATAAAGCCGTAAAGTTATTCGAAATATTAATTAAGTACTCTTATAAGATACGTAGCTATCACTATCACAATTTTTTTGATGATGTTTTGTTTTTACCAGTCTACAATTATCTATAAAATTTGAATTATTGATTTATGTTTATAGTTTATGTGTAAAGTAAAATTCATGTTCCTACTATTATTCTTTCATGTCTTAATAAATTATTATATTCCTTTCAGGTAATATATATTTTTTATTTTAAAAAAATTGAAGTTTAGTTTTAATTTAATATTTGTTTTGAAAGAACTACATCGTCCCATGATACCATTTCAGGCCCTGCAATAAACTTCATGTGACGCTGCCTTCCAGTTTTAGTTCAATTAATAAGTTGATGATCAAAACAAATATAAATGTGTAATAATTATATACACTGGACTTGATTTGTTCCTGAATTTGTTCAAATTTTATCTGACTATTTTTTTTTTAAATATTTTATATTAGTAAATGGTTTTACATAAATTATAAATGCAGATAGTAGCTAGTAAAACATTGTTTTAACAATTAATTGGATCTCATTTTTAATACAACAGACACTTTGGTCATTTTCTAAATTTATTAATTAATTTTTTATTTTATTACACCAATCAAATGACTCTTACACTTCTCATTTATTTTCTTTTACTCTTCACCTTTCCTTTTCAATTCACACAATTACACTTTTCATTTTGTTTCCATTTATTTTTTTATTTTACACTTTCTTAATTTCATTCCTCAATCTAAACAAAGAGTAACTCTCTTCTTATTTGCATTTCTCTATTTTTAAAGTTATCTTTTATATTTTTCACTAAAAGATTAACAGGTTATGACAAAGTAAATTAACGGATTGAAAATATTAATCCACTTTACCAAATTAGTCACAAGTTCATCAACCAAAGATTGAGTATCACTCAATAGAAAAAGAAATATTCACAAACAATAATTAATATTATCAATTTTCTGTGTGTATTAAATTTGATATCAAATATTTTTACTCTATGTTCAAATGTCATCGGAGTGTTGTTTTTAGGAATGACAAAATTGTTGGTAGAAAATTAAAGAAATTTCGTTGAATATTTTATTATTAAGTAAATACCTATCCTTGAATACAAAAGTTAATATCCATGAGAATAAGACTCATGCTGTTAACTATTTTATTTAATTGTACTTTTGATTTGTCTAATTTCTCAAGCAATGTAATAAAAAAATGAATTAAACGCACTACCCCATTACGTACCACCAGCCCTATGAACACATAATTTCATTTCAAATTGAGAAAACATACTATAGTAAAATATGTATAATAGTTTGGTAGAGTTCCTCCATTAATTAAATATACAAGTGTTTGCAAAATAAAATAAAATAAAAGTACGAAAAGCAACACGTGGTATAGCTGGTCTATTTTTACTAACATCAAATATGAACAGTCACATTGTATTGTCATTATTGCAAAAATCTTACAGAAAAGCTCTAATGAAATCTTAGTAGATTTTACCATACTACATTACTTTTAAACAATTATTAGAAGTTTTGAATTTTGAAGCAAGTTATGAGAACTCTTCAACTATCATAACAATAAACAAACAATGCTGAAATCCAAGCACGTATCAATATAACTGCATCCGACAAACTCCAAAATCAACATTGTCAGCACAGTCCCACATCGCGTGCCTATTAACATAGCTTATCCTTTTTAACAGCACATAATCCACTACTTCAACTCAATCTAGCAACCTTAACACAATTTTGTATGTTAGGCTTCTTCTGCTGACATCAACTTCACTATTGCTAAACACCCCCTAACGTTGCTCATGTGTCATTTCTTTATACGTCAATGTCAAAGTCAAACATCGTAGGCACCAAACGTTCGTTTGCTACTTCAACGGCAATTAGGCACATGGTTTAACAATTTTCTCGATCACTAATGCTCCCTTTAAATTAAGTGCTCCCCTTCTATTCAGACACGTTGAGCCTAGTTTGTTGCACCTGTTCTTTAGTCTTCAACTTTTCTTTCATTGCTTTTCCTTGTTAAGATAGAGACAAGATACTTTGATTCATGATGGGTTTGTTTCGGTTAGCAGTGTTCATATTTTTCTTTCTGGATACTGTTCATTGTGCAGTTCTTGGGAAAGAAAATGCTGGCATTGTGAATGAAAAAAAATCACTTCTTTCATTCATGTCAGGCATTGTTTCAGACCCTCAAAACGCTCTAGATAGTTGGAAGTCACCTGGTGTTCATGTTTGTGATTGGTCAGGTGTGAGATGCAACAATGCAAGCGACATGATCGTAGAGGTTGATCTCAGTGGAAGGTCTCTAGGAGGCACCATTTCCCCTGCTCTTGCTAATGTCTCTTCCTTGCAAATTCTTGATCTTTCTGGGAACTTTTTGGTGGGTCAGATTCCAAAAGAAATAGGCCGTTTGGTTCAGCTTAGACAACTCAGTTTGTCTGGGAATTTTCTTGAGGGTCACATTCCATCCGAGTTTGGTTCACTTCACAACTTGGACTACCTTAACTTAGGAAGCAATCATCTTGAGGGAGAGATCCCCCCATCACTGTTTTGCAATGGCACTTCACTGGGTTATGTAGACCTCTCTAACAATTCCTTAGGGGGCCAAATCCCCTTGAGCAAAGAGTGTATCCTTAAAGAACTCAAGTTTCTATTGCTTTGGTCTAACAAGCTTGTAGGAAAAGTTCCTTTAGCTCTTTCAAATTCTACCAAGCTAAAATGGCTAGATTTGGGGTTGAATATGTTGAATGGAGAGCTTCCTTCTAAGATTGTAAGTAACTGGCCACAACTGCAATTCCTCTACTTGTCATACAACAATTTTACTAGCCATGATGGCAATACCAACCTTGAGCCTTTCTTTGCCTCCTTGGTGAATTTATCACACTTTCAAGAACTTGAATTGGCGGGAAACAATCTTGGTGGAAAGCTGCCTCATAGTATTGGTGAGCTTCCTACCAGCCTGCAACAACTCCACCTAGAAAAAAATCTCATATATGGCTCTATACCTCCTAATATTGCCAACCTTGTCAACCTGAATTTCTTGAAGTTGTCGAGTAACCTAATAAACGGATCAATCCCTCCCAGCCTAGGCCATATGAATAGGCTAGAAAGAATTTATTTGTCAAATAATTCACTATCTGGTGAGATTCCTTCAACCCTTGGCGGCATTCAGCATCTGGGACTTCTAGACTTGTCAAGAAACAAGCTTTCTGGCCCAATACCAGATAGTTTTGCAAATCTCCCCCAGTTAAGAAGGCTTTTACTTTATGACAACCAGCTTTCTGGAACAATCCCACCAAGTCTGGGAAAATGTGTCAATTTGGAGATTTTAGACTTATCTCACAACAACATAACTGGGTTGATTCCGGCAGAAGTTGCAGCCTTGAGTAGCTTGAAACTATACCTGAATTTATCAAACAATAACTTACATGGATCTTTACCATTAGAACTGAGCAAAATGGACATGGTTCTAGCTATTGATTTATCTTTGAATAACCTCTCTGGCAGCATCCCACCACAACTGGAAAGTTGCATAGCACTTGAGTACCTCAACCTCTCTGGCAACTCCTTTGAAGGCCCTCTCCCTTATTCATTAGGCCAATTGCTCTATATTAGAGCACTTGACGTGTCTTCAAATCAGTTAACTGGGGCAATACCACAGTCCATTCAGTTGTCTCCCTCACTGAAGGAACTTAATTTCTCTTTCAACAAATTCTCAGGGAAAGTGTCAAACAAGGGAGCATTTTCAAACCTTACCATAGACTCTTTCCTGGGAAATGGTGGTCTCTGTGGCCCGTTTAAAGGCATGCAACAATGTCACAAGAAATGTAGTTATCATTTGGTGTTCTTGTTAATTCCAGTGTCACTATTTGGCACCCCTCTCCTGTGCATACTCTTTAGGTACCCAATGGTAATGAAGTCAAGAGTGAAAAAACGAATTGCAATTGTTAGCAGAGGTGATTTGGAGGATGTAGAAGAGGTTAAGTACCCAAGAATCACATATGAACAACTTAAAGAAGCCACTGGAGGCTTCAGTGCTTCAAGCTTAATTGGTTCAGGCCGGTTTGGACGGGTCTACGAAGGAATGCTCCAAGATAATACAAGAGTGGCTGTGAAGGTGTTGGGCACAACACATGGTGAGATTTCAAGGAGTTTTAGAAGGGAGTGTCAAATACTGAAAAAGATAAGGCACAGAAATTTGATAAGGATCATAACAATTTGTTGTAGGCCAGAATTTAATGCTATTGTTTTTCCCTTGATGCCAAATGGTAGCCTTGAGAGGCACCTATATCCAAGCCAAAGATTGAATGTGGTTCAAATGGTAAGAATCTGCAGTGATGTAGCTGAGGGGATGGCCTATCTGCACCATTACTCTCCAGTGAAAGTAGTGCACTGTGATCTTAAACCAAACAATATACTCCTTGATGAAGACATGACAGCTTTGGTTACTGATTTTGGCATTTCAAGGCTTCTACAAAGTGATGAGAATGCATCCACCAGTATCTCATCTTTCAGTTCAACACATGCTTTGTTATGTGGCTCCGTTGGTTATATAGCTCCCGGTAAGTACTTCAATTATTTTAAAGGTTATTCTTATACATGGAGTACGTGTCTTTGTGTGAGTGTTATAACTATCCATGCTATGTATGAAATAGTAGTCATATGATGCAGAACTGATTATTGTCTATTCCATTACACAGAATACGGAATGGGAAAAGATGCTTCTACTGAAGGAGATGTTTATAGTTTTGGAGTACTTGTGTTGGAGATGGTCTCAGGTAGACGCCCCACAGATATACTCAGCCATGAAGGGTCAAGTTTGTGTGAGTGGCTCAAGAAACTATACACACAACCACACCACCTTCAAAACTTTGTTCAACAAGCACTTCAAAGGTGCTATCCTTTTGGTGTGCCAAACCCTCACAACCAAGTTTGGAAAGATGTTATTGTGGAACTCATTGAGCTGGGGCTAATCTGCACTCAGCACAACCCTTCAACAAGGCCAAGCATGCACGATGTAGCACAAGAGATGGAGAGGTTAAAGGACTACCTCACTAAGTCAGCCTTCACCCTTCATTCAAGTCAATCCCAACATTATTAATTCTTTAACTTATTAAATCAAAAGAAAAAAAAGATAAGAGTTGAAACATAAAATGTTCTTTAATGTGTGTTGTTGTTTTTCCTAACACACTTGTTTTTATTTTATTTAGTTGGCTAGTTCCATTCATACTGTTGTGATTGAGATTTATTCAGTGAGTTTTTGTATATTGCGGAAATTGAACATGAAGTTTCTCATTACATGAATTCTTCCTACAATTTGTGAAGGCAAGTTTTCTTCTGCTTAGATATGTTTGTGATGTAAAGTTGAGTGAAACAAGGTCAATAGTCTATTATTTTATTTAGATGATCAAGTTGTATTAATTATATATGCATTTTGTGTTTGTGGCTAACTTTTATGTAATTATCTAGCTATGGAGTAGATATTGATAGAAAAAGAAAAGAACTGGGCATGAATCCTATTCAGATTGCACTCATCATTTAACACTAGAAGATCACTTTGCCACGATAGTTTACGTCGGTAGGTCAAGTTGTCCTTGATACAGATATCCCATATGACATAATAAATGTCATCATTTTGTCGTTTGCAAGTTTACATGAAGCAAAGAAATAATTGAAAAATATTTTTAAACAAATATATGCAAATTGGTTATTTTATCACATCATCATGTTATTTGTTCACATGATATCACCATTAGGGTTCATCTTAACCTATTCATTTGATATCAACTAATATTTCTTCAATGTCCCTAAAGGGTCTAATGGTTGTGACACCAGACTCAAAGCAAGAAAAAGAGTAGTTCTCTACCAAATTTTTCATCCCATTGATAACCTTTGGTTTCAAATCAATTAAGGGTATAATTATATAAATTGAAGCATTTCCATGTGTATAGTCCTCCACTTTTAGAGTCAGAATATGGGGTCTTCCAAAAGTAGTGTTATTTGTCAATCCTTCAATTACATCATACCAGTTTCAATTTATTAGAATTAACTATCAACTTGGCTTTTAAAATTATTACAATCAATTAGATTGATCATTAAAATTGGGAAATAAAAAAAAATGCTTTCCAAATTTATAAGAAATCAATCATTTTGTTCTTTGAAATTATAATGTTAATAAAATTATTTCTTAAAATTATAAAAATATCACAATATCCCTTACAACAACAAATTATAAACTAATTCTACTCTACTATAATAATTGAAAGATCTTACTCCACATTATATAAAGAATACTAATAAAAGAAACTAGTACCCTAATTCTGATATTTATATACATTTCTTCACTTATAGTTTTTTCTTAAACTCAATGTTTTTTTTTTCGTATATTTCATTCTTCTTTCCCACAAGACATACACAACTATGATGTGTGAAACTTATAATAGATATTATTATCAAGATAATAACTTAAGATCTCCTCAAATTGAAACATGGAGATTTTCAAAGGTTAACTTGCTTAGAAAATAAGTAAAATTTTCATTCCAAAACTTTTAAGAAATATGTCGGTTAATTAAACATAAGTGGTCATATAATGAAATATTTTTTATTAGTGAAAAATTAGTTATATATTGTTATATCAAACACTTATTATCAGATTAAAAGTTATAAAATATAGTTAGATGGTAACTTTTTTACATAAGATTGTAATAATTCAAGCGTTATAATTTAATTGTGAATTGGCTAACTTCACCTAAGCATTATTTCACTTTAATAAGACACTTAATCTGGACTAATTGTAATAATTTCAACTCACTAACCTAAAATTCACTACTAACTATATTGTGTCCATATAAATTAGTCACCCGTTAATCACACACAAGTTATAAATTTAACACCACAAATCTTAAAAATAATAGGTTTGTTGTCCCTGTTATTTTACTTTTATGTTGAGAGAAACTCCAATCCACAAAATAATCAAAGTTTGGCTTCTGTGTTTTAAAATATTTAATATTTTCCTACAACTAATCATTTATTTTTCCAAAGAAAAAACTCAATGAAGGTTTTTAAATGGACTCCACAAAATCTCACACAACAAGGTTTTGTTTTTCTATACGTCAAAATTGAAATTGTTATGTTACTTGTAATTGGAATTGGATGATCAAAAATATGTGTGCAACAACTTGTATAAACCTTATTCAAAATCTACATGTTAAATGAATTTTATTTGTAGACTCTATGAGATACTTGTAATCCTCATCACCAAGTTCAATTTAATCTAAAATTCAAAATATATTAATGTAAATAGATGCTAAAAAATTTCAATATATTTTTATAAGTGTAAGTTGACTTGGATCAAACACTTATCAGTAGACTAAAATTAATGCAATACATACAAATTAAATTAAATTTTGTTTGAATTACAAACTACACATACGAGTTTTTTTTTATAGTAAATATAAATATATAAGCTTAAATGGAATAACCCATCCATATACCTAACTCCTCTTCTTGAATCCAGTCTCTTGGAAGATAAATAATTCTTAGCACAGACAATTGAAAAACGACACTAGATTTGTATTTTATGACAATTTTTTTTCAAAATAATTTCTATTTATAGTGAATGTAGGAAACGTTCCTAGTAAGACTTACGGTAGCAAGTCCATTTTTACATTCTCCAATGACAAGATTTTTCAACATAATTTCTATTTACTGCAAATGATAGAAAACATTCCTAGTAGCACTCGTTATAACAAGTCTATTTTTACATGACATTTTTCAAAACAATTTCTGTTTACCATAATGACAAGAAACACTCCTGTTAAGACTTGTTACAACGTTAATTTTTATATTCTCTCTAATGACAAAACTTTTTAAAATTTGTATTTACCATAAATGACAAGAAACACCCCTACTAGGACTTGTTGTAATCCATTTTTAGTAAAATATATCACTAACATTTCTCAAGAATTAATCTCTTACACAACTCCAAGGTTAGATTGCTTATTAGTATGTCCAAGGATAAACCGCAGCAGCCAGTAGGACAGATCCGTATTACATACGTACTAAGATATACATCAGATGTTTCTGCATAATTAGGTAAAATACCACTATTAATCCTCATACTAAGTCCCATTAATTATCTTGTTATTAAAAAAAGTCACATCAGCTTTAGAGAAAGACCAATATTACACTTCATTGTATATTATTGTCTAGCAAGTTTACATTAATTATACAATTGCTTCCTAATCCATGTGTCTCACGCATGCATTTTCTATGGCCATTTCAGTGCTTAGAAACACCAGTTATTGGTGACCTCCAAAAAGGGCAATTGCTAATAGGATTTCCCTTTATTCATTTCATCATTAAGTTTATTCTCACAATTCATTCCCTACAATTTTAAATCTTTCCATTCACCTTAATGGCAGGTTGATTCACAGTAGTTTATAAAATAGTGCAGAGTCCTTTCATTCTCAAGTTGGATTAAATAAATACACAGGTGTAGGTTCATGTACCAGTAATAGGCCCTGAGTGTTCCTGTTCTTTATGCCACTGCATAATCTTATCAATAGATTAGACTAAGTTAGGTATCTATGCACATGATTAAATTATGTAGAACTATTATCTAACAACAACACAACTACCAAGAGCCAAAGAAAGTAAATTAAAGTACTAGTGTCAACTTAAAAATTAAATTTGTTGAAACTAATAATAATGATTAAACATATTTACAATCATATGTTATAGAGATTATTCATGTATATGTATAATTTTATTATGTACAAAAATTTATGGATTTAAGAACAGTCATTGATCAGATAGAAATTTATTAACTTATCTTGATCCATTCAAATTTAATTTAAAACCTTATTTATTTCAAAGAAATAGAATACAATTATTCATTAACAATTTTTTTATGGATGGATATTTAATCCGTCAATAAAAACAATATTTAAAAAATCAAAACTAAAATCTTAAAAGTATATTTTTGAGAAAAAAAATTCAAAATTAAATTTTATAAAACAAATTTAAACATATATTTTTGAAAACTTTTTAAAATAGTAATTTGAAAAAGCATTTAATTATGAAAAATTGGTTAAATTAATTTTGATCTATAAGTATTAATGGAACGATTTATTGGATTTGGGAAAATAATAAATAAATTATTAACCATCTATAAAGTAAAATAATGCGTTTGATTTAATATTTTCTTTTACACTTTTGTAGTGAATGATGTTGATGAACTTTCTTATAGATGGACTAGAAGATTGATGGATAAATAACTTTTTTTTATCCATAATTAGTAACTGAGATTTATAAAAGAAAATATTTTTTTGAAAGAGCACACAACTACAAAATGAAATTTTAGGTTGGATCAGTTGCACTTGATTTAAATGTGTGTGTGTGTATATATATATATATAATAAGGAAAAAAATAAAAATTATCTTTATACGTTAAAATTAATTTATATATTAAATATAATAATATATAAAAATTATAAAGAGAATTTTTATAAGTTTATATATAAAATATTTCTAAGTTATTTTTGTTTCTGAGGAAAATTATACAAATAACTACGCAGATTTGAGAAGTTAATTATAAAAAAAAAAGTAAAATTAAATCTGAAAGAAGGATTAGGGAATTCTTAGTGAGAAAGCAGTGCTTATCAAGATTTATCTAGTCGTATACAAATTGATCTGGATGTCCATATTTTATTGTAAGTAATTTGTATTAGATTTTTTGACAATTAGCTTAAGAAATATATAAACTAAAACTTTGTGACATAAATTTTTAAATTTGAAAATACATTTTACATATACTCTTATCTAAGATGCTTAGTAAATAATTATAGCTGCTACAAAGAATCACTGTAACATCCAAAAAAAAATTATGTATTATATCACATAATCTCATTAATAATAATAAATTCCATGTATTATACCTAATATACAGTTCACAGAATAAAAATATTTCAAAAATTTTACATTATATATATATATATATATATATCCTTTACTATTTTTAATATTGACATATTTCCCCTCTTATATAAAATATAATGACATTAAAAATCCACGTAATAACCACACAAGAATAAATCATTGAAAATAAATGTTATCATATTCCATTCACTAAATTAATGTAAACAGATGCATATCACTTGATCACGTGAAACAAAACATAATATAAAATTAAGAGTATTCATATAAATTAACTTTATCCGATACATTTTAAAATACATTAAATCTATAAGCGGATCTAATTATAAAATAGAAAAATGTCATGCATCAGTTCTAAAATACGATATATTTGGTATGTTCATAATCAATTCTAGGCACACAATAATTTACAAGTAAATATCTAATTGATCAAAATTGTGTTCTGATTTTTAATATTTTCTTCATATTCTCACTATCTAATATTTTAATATATATATATATATATATATATTATTTATATAATTACTAAAATAAAAAAAAATCATCTTAATGATATAATTATAGATTTTTTTACGCAATACCTACGATCTAATTACATAGATCAATACGCCAGTGAGATACGTAACATCAAATGATTTTATACAATTTTTACTAAAAGAGTAAAAGAAAAATAAAATGAAATTATTTATTATTTTTATTATTATTATTATTTATTAATAATATATTTATTTATTATAGTTGTAATAAAAAATAATTTCTGCAATGAAAAATAAGAAAAAATGTCTCTCATTTACGTGCTTTTCCACGTGGTTTTAACATTAAATGGAATAATACCTATTTTTTGAATTTAATCATTTGCAAGTTTTAGTAAGTCTTGAGTACCAAACCGTTGATTAATTTCAAGATCTGGTTATTCTTTCCCTTTCTGCTCTGTCATTGGCAAACAATCTCAACCAGAATAAGCCAGCCTTCACACCATTAAACATCATATTACTAAATATAGATTGTAGATAATGTTATATGAAAATTAAACTTTATTAATTTAATCCTTAAATTATAATTTTATATGATATTATTTACATCAAATTATTAAATTGAATAACAAAAAATAAACTATTTATATTTTAGTATATTTTAAAACATATATTATGTTGATTTTTATTTTATAAAAGAATACATAAAATAATTTTTTATTGATATAAAATTTTATAAGTGTGATTTACCTGATAAAAGTTTTCAATAGTGAATTTTAAAAATTGATTCAATGAAAAAATGTTAAACAATATAACTTGTACTCGTGTAATTTGATTTTTATTATATAATTCAGCTCCAGTCAGTGTACATATCACTCGTGGTGTCCCAATAACATCTACATATAATTCATTCCCAACTTTATGTAAGTATATCAATACAATTTATAGAAGAAGAAAAAAGTGGCTTACCTCCTAAACAACTAGGAATGAATCTAAATAAAGATTTTAATCTTCATAAAAAAAATATAAACTAAAATAAAGTCTAGACCAATTATGTAATTTTTCCTGTTAAATACTTTAAGTTGTTTTCTTCAATTCATTCAAGAGTCATTCTTGTTCAGTAAAATTTAAGAAATTATTTTTTATCAATTTATTTTTTAATATTTTGAAAGGGTAACATTAGAAAGATTCACATTAATAAACTATAATTACTTAATATATGATTCATACATACACTTCGATTTCTAAGCATTTTCTTGTCTGAAAAAAAACTTTGATCATTATGTAATTATAATAACTTTTAATATAGAGTTTTTTTTTATACAAAATACTTTTTTTTTCATTAAACAACAAATTTTATTGTTACATATATTGTTTTTAATATCAATCTATATATCCTAATCAAATTTAAAAAAAAAAAAATAACAAAAGTTTCGTACGTACGCAGGTCTAGTTTTCTTGTAAAAAAGCAACCTTAAAAATGTTTAGTTACTTTAGATAGCATTGTTCTGCTCCTTAACAACCTTCTTCCAAGTTCTATTACCAACCAAGACGCTATCAGGTTACTATTGTAACACGAGAATGGGAATCTCTTGGTTTTTTAAGTTTATAGTTTCATATTTTCTACCATTTTTAAGCCTGATGTTATGTTTATTTTTGTGTACTTTCCTTATGCATTTATAAATGTTCTTTTAACATCATTTGAGGAAGAAAAATAACCGAACTTAAGGGGTTATCCTCCCAAATTATGAGAAAAATTTCATAAAGACGAGTGAAAGTTGATCCAAAAAAATCAATCATAAATATAATTTAAAAAAAAAAAAAAAAACTCTATTAAACTGTCTTGTTGCATAGGTATTCCTTAAATCTCTCATTTTGAGACAAATAAATATATAATGCAAAACATTGATGGACACAAATTAAAAAAAAAAAAAAATGAAGCAAAGCATGAGAATAACTTAAAGCATGCGATACAAGATATATACCTTAAACTCTAATATTATGTTGGCAACTAACTTAAATAAAGTATCTAGAGAGCAGTTCTCACATCTTCAACTAGCTTTTGAATTTGAATTGGATTCTAAACCAAATTCCAAGAAGATTTCATAGATTATCTTTATAATTGTTACAGAACCAATTATATTATTGTTTGATTGAATGATCGATACATATAAAGTTTCACTAACGTTACACTTTAAATGTTTAATTCTCTAACATATTACAAATCTCTATAAACAACTAATATATTATTTATATTATATTATAGTGAATTATATTTTATATTATGTTATTCTGAATTATAGTTGTATAGTTACATGCTAAAAAGCTCAGGAAGGTCATAAACATTATATGATAACAAGCATTAACGCTTTATTTTAAAATTAAAACCATGGACTGGCTTGAGGACAATAACATGTTTCGGTTCACTTAGATCATAAGCACCAAAAGAAACACAATACGCTATCAGTGTTGGTAGACATTTTTAAGGCACTAGGTCATGTATATTGTTTGGGGAACAACATAAGACACCATACTTAACAACAAAAGAATGTCAAAGTCACGGTCATACCAGTCCCAATTGTAAAATATGGAATTTGGAAAGGGTATTTACATTTCTCATAACTAAGATTCAGCTTAGAAGATCTGTTCTCCGAGTTAAGTGGTTGTCTGAGATGGCCATTCTGCATTTACTAGATCAAAGCCAGAAGTACACCATTGCCTGTTCATACAATTTTTTCAAAGGTGAAGAACACAAATAATTCAAGAACAAAAGAAAGTAGACATTTGCAGGCAACAAAAAGTTCTTTTTTCTCAAAGGAAAAGGCAAAAGCATTAGACTATACATTACCTCTTGAAGGGGATCCAAAGGAGTATTCCTCTTAGGTGGGGGTTGTGAAGTTTTCGCTCTTCTCATATCTGATTCCATTGATTTGAGTTGAGTGTATATATCTTTCAATAACCTCAAATGCTCTTCCCGATTCACTTCATTCATAAACTCTTTCACTACCCTGACTGTCTCACTCTCAAGCTGATCAATTCTCTGATTCAACTTTTGAAACTCTGCTTGAGCATTGCAATCCACATCCACCCCTTCTTTTCTCTGCCAAACAATGGCCTTCATGTCTTTTGGACTTGATATTTTGGTCTCAAGATTTGCACTGAGCAGGCTCTTTAGCTTGTCCATATCATGTTTCACATGCGATTCAATGATTTCCTCAGACACCAAGTCTGGTTTTGTTAGCCTGTTATCTGCATCCGAAATCCATTTCTCAAGTCTTCTTTTCCCAGGTTCACTTGATTGTGGAACTTCAAACACATCATGGATATTGCCCGAGCACGAGGGAATAGCCGCCGACTCTCTATCCTGTGTTTGGTTTTCTTTACCTGAGCAACTAGTACGTGCTAATGTATCTGTATGGTCAGAGGTTAACTTATTGCTTGCCTGTGAAAATACTGAACATGATCTCCCTCTTCTGCTCCTCAATGTGCTGGATTGTTCTCTTCCTGACTCTTTACAATCTGAAATCACTTTCACTTTTTCATCTAACTTCATGATCTGGTTCCAGTATGCATCAAGACTTCCTTCTGCATAGTCTTCTGATTTTCTTGGCAAATCCAAGCTTGGAGAAGTGGCTTCTTGGCCATCACTCTCCAATGTTCTAGGAACCATTTCTGGAACTGGAAGAGGACTAGGTGATCTTTCTCTTTTCCTCGCAGATTTCAAGCTATTCTTAAACGGAATAGGAGGCAATGAAGCTAGCCTTCTTACCGTGCTACTACTAGCTCGATCATTTTCTCCTTGATCATTTGATGCACTTCTACTCAACAACAGGTCTTCAGTGAATTCAAGGTCACTGGCATTGAAATCTGACCCCAAAGTGAGAAGTTTGTTTCTATAAGCCAAGATCTGAAACTCAAGAGAAGCAATTTCCATTTCCTTCTGATACATAAGTTCTTCAAATACTTCAAGAGTGGCCTCAGCATGACCTATCTTCTCCTCTGCCATCCTCTTGTAGTGACTCGCCTCCATTTTCACCGCAGCCTTCTCCCCTTGCAACCGCAGTATCATGTCCATGGCTTCACTGGCTGCAGTTGCAGATGCTTCTCTTTCCGTATCCAACTCCGCATACAGCTTCTGCAGAAGTTGCTGCTGGGCACGAAGTGTGTCCTTCATGACTGTTATATCACTCTCAGCCATGCTGCCTTCTACCATATGATGCTTAAATGTTGAAGCAATCACCAATCACTTATCCCTAATCACACAAGGTAGCAATTTCAATTTCACGGCAAACACAGTACGAGAAAGCAATGGTTGGACAGAATAGAATTCTATTTCTTTACTAAAACATGACGGCTCTAAGGTACGCGAGCATGGCAAAATATTATAAACACATAACCTAAAATGAAAATCAAGATTTCAAAATCCATTCCACGTGTTTGTGGCTCGGAAATAAGTCATTGATATTTAACCTCATGCAGCACAACACGACATTGATCAGAAAGCAGAACAAGGTTATACATCCTACGATCGCAACAAATTGAGGCATATTAATTCCATCTAAAACTAGGCAAAGAAGAAAATCTTAACAGTCGTAGGTTTCCAAAATTTTCTTTCGACAAAAATTCGTAAGGGACATATTGCACAACGGTAAAAGTCACCACCACGCTTTTCTAACATATTTATATATTCCGAAACCAGATAATGTAGCTAACAATTTTATTTATATATTTCCAAATCCTATGTTTCTTGTATGAAGATTGCAAAGGAAAGGTTAAAGGTTGATTGATTAAAGGAGGAAGAAAAAGAAAAGAATGAAACCTGTGTGTGTTGGGGCTTCTTTGAGTATTGCAGAGGAAGATGAAGCGGTTAGAGGAGCAACCATAAGGAGAGGAGGATACGGTGGGAAAAAACAGAGCGAGTTTCGTTATGAGGTACAGTTACATTATAGACAAAATCGAGGGTCGTTAACGTTTTTGTCTTGGCATCATTATGATGTTGCATCGTCTCCTCGTAGGTCCCTTCTTGTTTTCTTTTCATAGGTAGTCCCTTCTTTTCGATTCTTTCTTTATTTATTTTCTGTTTCGTGTTTTAAAAAGTCGTTTCTTCATGCTTTCCAACGGCTACAATCAACCACAGCCACGACCACCTCATTATGTATGATCATGATTTTATAAAAGCCTAGTGCATTGTCAAATCTTCCAACACGCGGTTCCTCGTTGCCTCCTCATGCATCAAACAAAATCATTTGTTTTTTTTTTATTTTAACAGTTAAATTTAATATAGTGTTGAAATAAAAATTAATTTACTTATTATTAGACTAAATTAAACTTTTATGTTTAATTTGTTTTTATTTTATCAGTTAAATCTAATAATAAACAAATAGGACTCCGATTATTCAATTATTCAATTACAGTAAGATCGTACGGTGATGTTAGTTGTGTAAAGTATTCTTACATACAACTACTTTTTTTTATTTCAGCAAGTATGAGTAAAACTTTACAAATAATAACTTTGTATGATTAATGAAATGTAGTTGTATAATGTAACTACAATACATTAAAGAAGACGAGAAAAATAATAATACAAATGATTAGTTCACAAAACAAATCATGTTTAAATATTTTAATAATTAATAACTATACTGTACGTGACTAGGTCTAGGTTTATGTACCGGACTTACAAACTAGCCCACTACTTTTTAAAAGGCTATTATGAAATTTATTAAAAAAAGGTTTACTTATTCTGTGTGTTTAAAATTTTAAGCAATGTCACCATGATAAATTGCTGTTTTCTCTAAAGATGGACGAACTCTTTTCAACACGTGATAAACATACTTATATTACGTTTAAAGTTAATTTTCTAAACTGTTTATTTTTCAGTATGATAATTTCTGTATGTTCATCTTATAAGTATCAATTTTTTTAGTTATGGTAAATAAATATCTTACCTATTTTTTTGATTCATTATATTTCTGTATGTCCGTTTTATAAATATCAATATATACTTGTATTTTTCTTTTTCTGGTGAGGACATATTACCTATATTTTTGGTCCATTACATTTCACAAATCACTACCTATAGTTTATCATTTTTCAGTCCATTATGCTGAGAGATGTATTATTTACTATCAGACCATGCAGACCCCTCAAACCCAAATAACTGATGGGTAACTATGGGAAAAAAGAAAGATCTTATCGGAGTCTTCTGTTATTGTGTAACAACCACTGTGTTTCCCTGATATGTACGGATTATATAGGTATTTCTTTTAAATAATTTCATATTTTTTCATTAAGCGAAGTCATAATAAGAAATAATTTGATATTATTGCCTATTTGACTAAAAATATATTAGGCCAAAACCAAGTTGTCCCATGAAGAAGGAAAAAGGGATTTTTGTCTACATTGAAGGACAACTTGTTCACAAAAAAGAATGTAATGTATATAATAACGTTAATAATAAAAGGAAAAGTAGAGGGGACTAAAGCAGAAAAAAAAAATTAATAAAATAATAAACGAGAATGAACAGTAGTAAAAGTTGGCAAAATTCCGATGGATTGCATATAAGTAGGTAGACTAAAAAAAGTTATTTTACTGTATTCCTCCTTAGCTAATTGTGGTGGATGAGTGATTTTCTCGGTGAAAGCACGGGTCAGGGTTAATTTCTTTTTTTTTTACGAAAATAAATAAGTTAAGTCACAAATAAGATTTTAAGTAAAGAAATCATGCTAAAAATAAATAAATTAAAATTATACAAATATAATATAATTTAGTATAAAAAATAAATTAAATCGTGTTAATATGATATAATTTTTATATATATTTTATTTTAAATATGATTTCAATTTATTTTTTATATTAAAGTCATGTTTAACTCAACTTTAATTTATTTTTTAAATTAAAATCTTATCGTATCGTGTTGATATAATTTTATTTTTTATTTTTTTATTTATTTTTGTCGATGAGATGACTTACCTATTTATATAAAAAAGAGATTGCACCTCTCTCGTAGAAAAAGAAAAAAATATACCTCTTCCACCGATTTTCTCGTTACATCATCTTAAATTATTATCGTATCACTTTATTATTTACTTCTGTTGCACCCGTAACTTGATAAGAAATTTCAACCAATGATTTTTATATACATACCAGACAGACAGGAACCTGTTTGGAATATTTTTCCTTAATTAAAAAGGAAACAGGTGTTATATATTCGTAAATCAAAAATTAAAACTTTTAATGCACTCACTTTTTATTTAGTTTATAACATATTATACCTACTTCAAATACTGGAAACTACCCGTTAATATTGTGAAGCTATTGAAAATTATGTAGCTTTAACAATGTTGTTGTAACTATGACATTACTTACAGTAAAGACTTGGAAGGTTAAATTTATTTCGTGTTTTCCTTTTAAGTGTTTTAAGAATATTTTTGGGCAAATGCAATTTTTTTTATTTTAATTAATAAAAATATGTCTATTTAGATTTTTATTATACTAAAATATGTGTATAATTTTATAAATAATTAATTGAAAAATCTAATTTAAAACATATACATATATAATTTTATAAAAATAGTATTAAAAATTTTAAATAATTATTATTATTATTTTTAAAAAATTATTTAGTTATTTTAAAACAAAGAAAAATCATTCACTTATTTATTTTATTAAATAAATAAATTATTTTTATTTATTATGGTAAAATTGTCCCGAAGATGACATCAAAATAAATTTCTAAATAATTTATTCTTTTATATAATGTATAAATAAAGTAAATATAATTTTTTATTTTACTTTTTTTATTTTGATATTTAAACAAATAAACTAATTAAATAATAGGTGAAAGATATAAATGATAAAAAAATTAGTGTTGTGAGTTTTAAAAATAATAGCTAAGAAATAGAAACCTTTCAAATATCCTACAGTTAAAAAGAAATAGAAATAAAAAAAACAGTTGTAAATAAGTGTTGTGGGTACTTGAAAATGTAATACAATGTATCATAAATAAGGACAGGAACTTATTTCAAAAATTCAAGTCGTTCATAACAAAATAAAATTTCCGAACACACCAAAACTTCATAGAGAAATACAATTCTGGTTCCTGAAAGCATTTGTTAAAAATTATATCATCCATAATTTTGTTTCGCAGTAATTAAGCACTAAATAAATAATCTATTACCCATTAAGAGAAAGAACTAAATACCAGAACCAAGAATCTCTTATCAAACTCAGAAAGAACGCACGATAGCTGGCTTCTTTTTTTGTATATTATACTCTAAGGCAATAGTGCTATCCTCGCTCTAATCCACCGGAATCTCTACTTCCATCTTCAAACCCGAATTGCCAAGAATCTATCAGCAAAAGGGGTGATGGTCAAGAATTTTCATATGAAAGATGGCACACTGACAAATATCGAACTAAGAGCAGTTTTCAGTATGCACTGTGTAAAACCAGCATGGGTATATGAGGATGTATGACCCTCAAACAATCATGAGCTAGAATTCTGTTGTATGACCCTTAGACAGTCATGAGTATGAAAATGCAATATCCAGTGACCAAGAGACAAACATGAGTTTTATGCTAATTGTACCTATGAACCAAATTAAGATATTACGTTGGTGTTTAACATACTGGCAGGTGAAAGTAACAGACCTTTACCACTGCAAGCTAATATATATGCATCATATGGACAACTGTGCCTTCAAATTTACAGGATAAATCAATAAAATAGAACTTTCATTTGACATTATCAATTCATCATTGCATTGTTACTTAATTTCCTTCTTTAAATCTCTGTTCAGGCCCTAACTAGTGTTAAAATCATATTAAGGCGAATTTCAATATGTTTGAAGTTAATGGTGAGATCATAATAGATATGAAGGAGAAACAACAAAAATAATAAAAGACTCAGTGCTATCTCTTGGTGTGTAGCCTATTAAAACGATTGTACAAATTAAACTTAAGATTTCTAGTGAAGCAAGTCATGCTAATCTCAGTACCTTCACGAAGTCAGACAAGACTAATGAAGAATCCTTTGCATAGCCAGCTTCCTCAAGGACCTGTGTCAGAACTTCCTGTATGTACAAAGGAAAGAGAATACATTATGCTGTTATAAGCAGATCACATTCATCCTTTTATATATTTGGCAACTGAGATATTACAGGACATACGTGGAAGATACACTTCATATAAATACTTTTCTTGGTTAATAAAGGATTGTGCTTCTATGTTTTTCATAAAAGAAAGATAAAGATGTTTTTCACCTGGTAACATATACAAGGATACAGATTGGAAGCTAGGAAACACTCTTCTCCTTTCATCTTAAAAGGATGAAAAGTGCAATTAGAGCTACAAGTTGAGAGCCTTGTAAAAAGCTTTCAAAGAAAGGTTTATCTCATCTCTTAGGTTACATATTGTCTTTTGCTTAGTTTGCAGCTTACGTGGCTCATACTCTTATATACAAGGAATATTGTTATTGGCACTGCTAATTGCTTGAAACATCCAATTCCAAAACTTGAGTTCAAAGGAACAAAGGTGACAAGTAAGAGGTAAAGTGTTTCCTTGATATTACGTGGGCCAGAATAATTAATGGACACAAGCATCGGTTTGGTAGATAACTGGGAAGGTGACCGTGAAGGGCCAATACTGCTAGATGTGAGAAATGTTTTCACAACACAATAATGCAAATAACTACAAAAGTGTCATGTTTTGTTTTGATTTCCTGTACAATCTTTAACACTGGAAAATAAAAGAACAAATAGCATCTTTACGGATAGATTGTATAAAGACTTTTTGCAGTGTTATTTATATCACAAACGGTGATATATAATAATTTAGTGAATTTTTATATTTAAAAGTTTTTTTTATTGTTTATAAGAATGGAAAACAGGCACTGAAGAGTTTATAACTCAATCAACACTCCCTAAAACTATTTTAAAAGTCATATCAATAAGAATTTGTAATTGATAGTAGAACACTTTCTATCCTCAGTACATAAAAACTAAATTCAACACAAAGTGACAGCAACTTTATAATTAATGGTAGAACCAACTTTATATCGAACAAAACAAGCAAAAAACTGTAGTGTACTATATGGAGAGAAGAAAAGAAAAATTAAACAGCATGAGCAAAAGGCAGCAGAAGAAAGTAGTAATTATATAAAGTGACCTCTCTCTGTTGATCAGACATGAAGGATCCAGACAAATCCCTTAAAGCCCTGAGCATGTCCTGGAAGGTCACTTTTCCATTGCAATCGGTATCATACACCTTGAAAATGACTGCAAAAAGAATAAGCAAAATTAAAACAATGATTTGATCAATCTCTGTTTGATTGAACAGAGACAAAATAAATCGATAATTTAGATATTATAATTTACATTGAATCTTGTGTTGGAGAGAGGCGCGGGGACTGAAGGCAGACAAGAAGGCCACAAATTCCTTGAAGTTCAATCCGTCCAGCATCCTCAACAAACTCTGCAATCTTATCAATGTTAACGCCGTAATTGAATTGAACGGAAAATTGAATCGAGAGAGAGAGAGACCTGAGAGAGAGGATTGACGGCGAATTCGGGAATGGAGAGGAATTCATCGGCGGAGATGAAACCGCAGTTGTTGCGATCGAGCTGACAGAAGCGTTGGTAGAGAGAAACAATTTCCTGCTGCGTAACTGCACACGCGGAAAATCAAAGAGAAGTAAACGAAAATGAGAATGAAATTAAAATTAAAAATTAAAATTGAAGGGTTTGAAGTTAGTTAGTTAGTTACAAGCGTGTTTGCAATGTTGCTGAACCTCTTCGATGTCGTATTGGGTGAGCATGGAAGATGTGTTGCCCATGGCTTCTTGGGAATGTGTGTGTATGAGAGAGAGAAAGAGAGAGGGAGAAGAAATGAGCAGTGCATCGTGATTTCCCAACTGCCCCAACTACTTTCTTCTGCTACGCTTCAATGAATTTGAAAAGGTCTATTTGCGCCATGTGGAAGCACATTTTCTCCCTTTTTCTCCACTGTATCAAACTCCATCTTTAATCACTTAAACCTTACCAAAACCAAATCCTTTACCAAATTTTATACAAGTGGACCTACTTCCTAAAAGTATTTACCAAACCACATCTCTACCAAAATATTTATAGAAGGCGACCTGTTTTTAAAAAAGTTGCCAAAATTGAATTTATGGATAATTGAATTCTGAGCTTATTTTTCTTAATAATATTTTTAAAAAAATATTTATATATTTATAAATATATCTCTATTATGTTTATAAATACAATTATAAATATAGTTAATAATATATTGTATTTAAATTTTGTTTTTTAAAAATATTAAACTTAAACTACGTTATTATAAAAGTAATAATGTATTTATGAATGTATTATATTTAGAAATGAGATTATAAATATAACAATGTTTTCTTAAGAAACAATATTTACAAAACAATGAATTTAAATTATTTATAAATATATTTCTATATTTAGTTTCATATTTAACTTTATAATAGTTATTATTTATAACTATATAAAGGGAATTTCTTCCTTTTTTTTTTTTTTGGTATTGATATTGTACTTCTAAATATACCATTTAATCTATATAAAATTATTTTGTTTTATTTTTCTTATCCGCGGCCTTATTTCCTTCCAAATCACGGTGTTAAAATTGATTCTCTCTGGCTCCTTGTTCGATTTGTTTGTTTATACCTTTTAAGTTTTCTATTCTCTCACATATCATTTGTTCTCTTTAACTAATAACTTCAAATTTCTTTAATCTTAAATTCAAATCTTTTAAATAATATCTCAATTTTAAAAGAAAAAAACAACAACATAAATTACGTTTTATTTAGTATTTACACATTATTGACTACCTTTTATACAACGCATTATGGTAATGTAAATGGTACAGTATTTTAAATACTACAATATATAAAATCAAGGTACAACAACAAAAACTGAGTAGTAAAAAACACTTTTAAAGAATCCTTTCTAATCAACTACTTTATTAAAATTTAGATGAATTTTTTTTTAAGAAAATCTATAAGATATACTATTTATTAAAATAAACAACGACATGTTTCATTTTTTATTTCATATATATATTAATAATTGTTTTACTTATATAAATTAAATTTAAAAATAAAAATGACTAAATTTTAAAAATAAAAAATATTGGAGTATAAATTAAATTTCAACTTACTAATTTATATATATACAATATTTGCATTTGATTCAATTAATTAAATTATGAATCATTAAATTTTAAAATGTTATTATAATCATATTATTAATTTTATATAAATATTTTTTATATATTATTTTTAGAAAAAAAACTTATAATTCGGTTTCTGCTTACCTGAGTTTTGTAACTATTTGCTAAAGGATTGAGTTTTAGTAAATTTTTTGGAAAAGAATATTAGGGTAAAAATAGTATTATAATTTCGTAGCAGGCATCAATTAAAACAAATGCATCTCTCTTTGTTGAACGGAACCGACAGAGGAGTATCCCATGCCACTGTAAGAGAATTAAGAATCACCTCATTTCCAAAGAACAAACGAAACGACATTCATAATCAATATCTAAACTCACATGTATTTGACATACCCCTAAATCTAAAGCATTCTTTGGATGCGTCTACTCATTTGAGTTCTAGTATAATGAAAGAGGCATCTTATATAAACTTTTTATATAAATTAATAAATTTAATAATAATATTATGAAAAAGAAAAATGTCGTCAAACCTGAAACACCACCAATAAAAAACATTGTTTTTCAACACATGGTTACGAAAAACCCTAATCTAAAGCTCATCGTCTTGATTTACATATTGTAGGAACTATAGCTGTAGTGAATATTTTATCTTTGTCCTTCTTTCATTTTTTTTTTTTCTTCTTTTTCCCTTTTCTTTCATGGTCGCTCTTCACCTCTGTCTGTATAACATGCCTCGTACTATCTTTTTACCCTTTTCTCCACACAATCAAATATGTGTGTATATATAGAGAAATATTTGTATAGAAAAAAGAATGAGAGGAGACAAAAAAAGAAAAAAAATTGGATGCTGGTGTGAGGGAATCCAAAGGCCATTTAATGATTCACAGAGTCGCGTGCACTGTCTTCTGCTTCCATGTTGGGCGTCAGGGACATGTTGCTTCCTGTCTTTCTGTCCACACAACAAACTATTCAATTTCTTCCATATTTTCTATATCTTTTTATTTATATTTATATATCTCTTTAACTAAATATATTTACTCTTCAATTTCTTTTTCATTATTTTCACTTGACCTAATTGTTTTTATCTTGTTTATTTTCTTCCTCTTAAGACACTTCTATTGCATGCTTGAAGCCTGCAAAGAGGAGACTTTGAGTTCTGATGTGATGGATGCATTTAGCAATAAAAAAAAAAAGTGTTTGTATTTGAAGATGAAAGGGACATTGGACTTGTGGGGTTTGTGATGGTCACCACACATGCAGTGATGCCGACAAGTCATCACTCCCATGTCCCATCTTATGTCCCTCACTGCCTCAAAACCTTCTTTTTATTATTTTATTATTATCAATGATGTCTCTGTGATCATATTTGAACATAGGTTGTTCATCATTAGTTGGTGTTTTTATCTATATGGCTTCATATTAGAAAAGGTCCTTTTTAGAATTAGATGTTTTACCCACTCTCATTCCAAATCTAGTAGTAGGACATTGATGGTCGGTTGGTCGAGGGAAAAAAATAACAAGAAGTGAAAAAAAAAAATTAAGACAAAACGTGAATAATGAGTGAAAATAAAAATTATCTACCTAAAAGTAAATAAATGAAAATAAGATATTTTTATGTTATAAATTTATTTTAAAATTTAATTCTTTTATTATGCTGCTATCGTAATCTTTACTTTTAAACATAATTATTTTTAAATAATTCATAAATCTTGCTTGAAAATAAAGGTATAATTGAATAAGATTTTTATTTCTCAACTTTTCGCATTTCTTTTATTGAAAGTTTTTCTCTTTTACATAATCTGGTTTGAAACTTTTATAATTTTCACTCAACTAAAGTATCACCATTCAGTCTTTTCTTTTCCTTTTTATTTTTCCACTCGCTTTCTTTTCTTTCTTTTTTTTTTTTTTTCTCATAC
>Ga0209700_100173_pt1 | contig 102014 bp, 38 predicted proteins | sample SiratroredBW_FD_187528 | JGI IMG/M metagenome (GOLD analysis project Ga0209700, IMG submission 187528) | Root nodule microbial communities of legume samples collected from California, USA - Siratro red BW (SPAdes) (version 2) | ecosystem: Host-associated > Plants > Roots > Nodule | place: USA...
TATATATATATATATAAAGCAAATTTGATTATTTTTTCTTTAGTAGTTACTAGCAAAGTTTTGGAAGATTAGCTTAAGAACATATAATCTACTATAACAAGTAAAGAGAAATGTCAATCGTTAAGTTCCATGAATGAAGAACAATATATGGAGTTGGATATATAGATCTCTTAGTTTAAATTAGTTAGTTGTAATTGGGTTTTAAATGAATATTAGAATTCTAGGAATTGATCAAGATAATTCCAAACAAAATGGACACCTAGAAGCTTCACTGAAAGGAAGGTGTTGACTATAGTGATATATTTTCTCTAGTAGTAAAACACAAATCAATTAGGATTTAGTAGAGACTGTTCTTGAGCTTATTCATGAGTTGGAGCAAATGGACATCAAGATAACGTTTTGATATGAAAATCTTGATGAGACCATCTACATAAAACAACTAGAAAAAATTAAGGTAAAAAGTAAGAAAGATTATATTTGTAAGCTAAATAAACCTTTGTATGATTTGAAATAGTCTTGAAAACAATGAAATAAATATCTTGATGAGCGTATTGTTGGTTTTAGTTTTATGAGAAGTAATTATATATTTGTTTATTTTAAGGTTTTGTAGAAGGCATCTTCATAATATTACTTTTGTATGTTTATGATATCAATACAAAGCTAAATAAATTCTTGTATGGTTTGAATTAGTCCTCAAGAGAATGGAACAAAAGTTTTGATGAGTTCATTACTAGTGTTAGCCTCATGAGAAGTAAATATGATACTTTTGTCGCTTCATATTTTTATAAAAGGTCTCTTCATAGTATTACTTTTGTATGTTAATGATATTTTAATAGAAAGCTAAATAGATCCTTGTATAGTTTGAAATAGTCCCTAAGACAATAGAACAAACATTTTGATGAGTTTATTTTTGATAAGTTTATTACTAGTGTTAGTTTCATGAGAAGTAAATATGATACTTGTATTTACTTTTAAGTTTTTGCAAAAGGTCTCTTCATAGTATTCTTTTTTATATTAATAATATTTTAATAAAAAAGAAATAGCAAAAGTCAAAAGAATAAAGACTAAATTAAAAAAAAATGTCAAGTTATGTTAATTGTGTAGATACCAAAAAGTCACTCACGTATTATGTGTTTTTAACAATTAATTAGAAATTCAGTGTGTAGACATTAATGACTCTTTCGTCTATTGAAACTAAATATACAAAGTTATAAATAACTTAATATATTTCAAAAGGATATTTAAAGAGCTTAAAGTGCACAACTAAATTAGAGTTGTGATAACAACAATGTCATAGGATTGTTGAAAGACCACATCTACCATAAACATATTAAGTATATTTATATAAAGTTATATTTTATAAGAGAAGATTGCTTAAGCATATCTATTAAGGTGGTAAAGATCTCAATTAATTATAATGTCCTTTATATAATTGAAAGACTCTTCCAAACATGTTTTTTGTTTTTTACAATTTGGATTTAATTTAAATTATTAGATAAACATCTCGCGAGTTTTAAGATAAACATTATCACTTTGGCTTCAAAAAGTCTTATTTTGTAAATCAAGATAAAGATTTGTTGATACTGGAAAAAAAAAATTGTAAAAGATGTTCACCACAATGACATGTAAAAAACAATTTGCACCAGCCGGGAATCGAACCCGGGTCTGTACCGTGGCAGGGTACTATTCTACCACTAGACCACTGGTGCTCCTTTGAGAGTCCTATCTCCAACGGATAAATATATTTTTCCAATTCCAGCTTCAATTGGTGAAAATATGCACTGCAACTACGCATGATCAAATTTTCAAAATGGTCCAATAAATCTGCTGTCTTTTCACCACTTTCTTATTTCGAATTGGTGAAAATACCATGTGCAATGTAACTTTGACTGGTCAATAAATCAAGTCTATTATTAACAAGCAATATTAAAATCATTTGAGTATAAGTATTGTTGACTTTTGTTTGTGTGGGGAAGTTGAGTGTACTTCTTGATCTCATCATGGTCCAAGTCGAACCACACCAATAGGTACAGATAATTTCTTGGAAGGAACACAGTTGCCACACACAATTCTAGTTGCCCCTTGAAGCCAGGTCCCACATTGCTGCAAACTGAAACATTCTTCTTTGGAGGTGAACAAACAACAAATCTTAGAAACAAAATCTTCTTAAAAGATCTGTGCCATCTTCCATGTCAAACCTTCTGGTGTCTTCCCTTCTTCTCACCACAAACCTTATCCTTCTAACCTCAGTTTCATCCACAGAGTTCATCTACAACACCAACTTCAACTCCACCAACACCCTTCTCTATGGCAACGCCACTATTGAATCTTCCATTCTCACCCTTACCAACCGTTCCACCTTTTCTGTAGGCCGTGCTTTCTACCCTTCCAAGATCCCCACCAAGTCTTCCAACTCTTCAACCCCTTTGCCTTTCTCAACCTCCTTCATTTTCTCCATTGCCCCATTCAAAGGCCTTCTCCCTGGCCATGGCTTTGTCTTCATATTGTCACCTTCTGCAGGCACCACTGGGGTCAGTTCTGCTCAGCATCTTGGCCTCTTCAACTTTACCAACAATGGTGATCCCAACAACCATGTCTTTGGCATTGAGTTTGATGTGTTTAACAACCAAGAGTTCAATGACATCGATGACAATCATGTGGGGGTGGACATAAACTCCCTTGTTTCTTTTACTTCCCATGCTGCTGGATTTTGGGGTGGGAAGGGTGGTGACAAGTTTGAGGATTTGAAGCTTAATAATGGTGAGAACTATCAAGTGTGGATTGATTATTTAGATTCTAGAGTTAATGTTACAATGGCTCTTGCAGGCCAAAATAGACCAAAGAAGCCTTTTATTAGTGAGCTTGTGGATCTTTCTGAAGTGCTTTTGGATGAAATGTATGTTGGATTTTGTGGGGCAACAGGGCAGCTAGTGGAGAGTCATAAGATTTTGGCTTGGAGCTTCAGTAACTCAAATGCTTCAATTGGTGATGCTTTAGTTACTACAAATTTGCCTTCATTTGTGCTTCCCAAAGAATCTATTTTTAGGTCAAAAGGTTTTGTTGTAGGGATCACTATAGGTGTTTTGTTTGTCATTGGTAGTGCAGCTGTAATATTTGTGTTTTTTCTCAGAAGAAAAAGGAGCGAGAGAAAGGAGGAGCAAGAAGACATTGAAGATTGGGAACTAGAGTATTGGCCACACCGTGTAAGATATGAGGACATTTATTCTGCAACTAAAGGATTTTCAGAACAAAATGTAATTGGGTTTGGAGGGAATGGAAAAGTCTATAAAGGGCTTCTGCAAGGAGTACAAGTTGCAGTCAAAAGAATTCCTTGTGACAGTGAACGTGGAATGAGAGCGTTTTTGTCTGAGATTTCAAGTTTAGGCAGGTTGAAGCATAGGAATGTGGTTCCATTAAGAGGTTGGTGTAAGGAAGAGAAAGGGAGCTTGATTTTAATCTATGACTATATGGATAATGGAAGTTTAGATAAAAGAATCTTTGATGGTGATGAGAACACAAATTTTGGGTGGGAGGAGAGAATCAAGGTGCTGAAGGATGTAGCTCATGGTATATTGTATTTGCATGATGGTTGGGAGGTTAAGGTGTTGCACAGAGACATCAAGTCAAGCAATGTGTTACTTGATAAGGATATGAATGCAAGGTTGGGGGATTTTGGACTTGCCACAATGCATCATCATGAGCAGATTGGTCACACCTCACAAGTGATTGGAACTGTTGGTTTCATGGCACCAGAACTTATTCATACTGGGAGAGCCTCAACTGAGACTGATGTTTTCAGCTTTGGGGTGTTGGTTTTAGAGGTGGTGTGTGGGAGAAGGCCAAATGAGGAAAACAAGCCAACCTTGGTTGTTTGGTTAATGAGGCTAATGGAGAGAGGAGAAGAGTGTTGTGCTCTTGATGAAAGATTAAAAGGGAGAAGTGAATGTAACATTGATGAGGTTAAGAGGGTTCTTCATCTTGGTTTGTTGTGCACTCATCCTGATCCTCATGTTAGGCCAAGTATGAGACAGGTTGTGAAAGTGCTGGAGGGAGAGAACTTAGATGCAAGCTTGCTTGACAAAATAAATTCAGCAGCTGGATATGTTGGGAGCTTTGGTAACAGCATTCACCCCACAATTCAGGATATTTTCTCCTCCCACTGCTCTTACACAACTGTGTGTGACAGTGAGGGCAGATGAATAGCCTGGAATATCATGAAACCCAAATGCCTCAAGAATCAATAGAAGAAACTTTGGTGACGATCTTGAAACTAAAACTGGCAATAGCATATGAGCTCCTATAAGCTCCCTGGAATTTAGGTATGAGACACAACAATGACATTCATTCCAAGAAGTATCCAATTTATGTGTGAAAAACTGAACCACAACATTGTATACATCTTGCCCTTTGCTATCAAATAAAAGCAGTTAAAGTGCATGAGAAATGCAGGATGAGTGAAAGTTTGGCTCCTTATCCAAATTCTAACACTAAAGACTGAATAGTGGTTGAGGATGTCTGAATATGTGAGTCATCATGCTATCTGCTTTGGCATTTTTAATGCTGTCGATGAATGAGATCATGCTCAATTGTGTTCACGGCCATCGATTTTTTTTCTTTCCTTTTATTCAGATAAACGCTGCTCTGTTTAGAATTAAATTTCCTAGAGTCCATATTAGTAATTACAAAGAGGATTAGCAATTATGGCAAGAGTGTGTCTCTCATATTTTTTCATGTTGAGCTAAAGAAAAACTATTGGTTTCTATTGGGGTTAGAGGAATGCAAAATGAAGGGGTGTACATTACATTAGACCGATAAACAAGCCAATTAGGCACGGATTCTGAATGTATGTTACTGCATAGGAAACACATTCTTGTAAAAGGGTTGGTATACTCTTCGATTTATGTAACTTATAGTCCCACATTGTACAGAATGTGAAAGAAAACAAACAACATTTTCATACTATATAGTCCCACATTGTACAGTGATTACCTCTACCTTTTTCAACAAACTAACATTTTCATACTACACACCCTTTCATTAATTTTTTTTTTTTCTTTATTCAAAGATAGGCCTTCAACCCTGCTACTTAACAATAGCTCATTACTTAATCAACTGATTTATCCTCTCATCATTTAGTAATATTAATTGTATGGTTAGTAATATTAATTGTATGGTTATTGGTTTGTGAAATAGAATTGAATTTCAAGAGTACTTCCATGTTCAGTAAATTTTCTTTTTTCTGTTCTCTTAATACACAAAAACTATATTACACTCCACCTTTATATTGAATACAGAATATCATATACTTAAAACTCTTCTGATTTGTCACTGCTTATACATTTATCCTAATACAGTACAAATCTCTTCAAAAAATTAATTAAAGAAGTCTGGATGACAGAGTTGTCTAAGGCCCCAAGTGCTTTCATGTAGCCCTTGGTTTATAAAATCTGCAGACAAAACAATGTTTACCCTCTGCATGTAGAATCATAAGAAAAGACAGCCTTCCATGCAAATAAAAGAAAACAAAAAGATGATGGTCCAACTAGTGGTGGGAGACTCTTTTTCCAGTCAGAGGAGGAAGCACTCACTCTCTATATAAACTAAATAATTTCGTTATCTGTTCAATGTGGGTCTTTAAAATGTCCTACCAGATTAATTACTTTACAAGCCAATCGTTTGTGTTGGCAAAGAGGGCCACTGATTTAGCTTTTTTTTTCATGCGTTATTCTCACCTACCAAGGGTTCAAATACTAACATATCACGAGGATATAAGAGGCATGGACTGCTGTAATCATCCAACGCTGAAAAAAAGGAAGTATGTTAAAAGTTCCAAAAAAATGAACAAAGATATTGCCTAGAGAATGAATGAACAGAAACTTCGGAGTTAAGACAACGACCCGTTGGTGCCATTTTTTTTATAAGATGCAACTGAGACTAACAACCAAAGATGCTAAATGGAAAAAGGTGAAGGTCCAAGCAACTGATGCTGACCAGGTAATTGTGTGGAGTTTGGTTGCAAAAGTCTTTTGTCCCATCATTATTGGGAAGTAGAGGTAATCACTGCCATGTGAAACTAGGTTGGGTCAAACCCATGTCAGACTAGGTTAGATGAGACCTAACTTAAGATGATAATAAGTTGGGTTGAACCCATGTCAATTTGGATAAGTTTAAACTGGGCTAAGTTCAAGTTAGACTTGGTTGGGTCGAGCTGAGCCAAGTCAAGCGGTTGACGGATTCTTTCTGCACTTCAATACCCTCGTCCTGCACCTCCATAAGTTTTGAAAATATCAAAAGTGTTCTTGTAAAAATGACCAAAAGGACCTTCTGTCTTTTTTTTTTTAAAAAAATACTGAACCGGATGCCCCCCATCCAGTTTACAATTTTTTTCAAAATGTAAACCGGATGGGGGCCATCCGATTTACATTTTCAAATGAAAATGTGAACCGGATGACACCCCATCCGGTTTACATTTTGATTTTTTTCCAAAATGTAAACCGGACACGAGACATCCGGTTCATACGAAATTTGTCTTCTTCAACGCAGATTCACTGTCGATGACAACTCAATCATCAAATTAACTACTCTAATCATCAATACCACTCACAAATTGCTAACAAACATAAAAAAAAAATTACTTTTCACTTGTTTAAAGCTTTAATTCAGATTAAAGCAAATAGGAAGCTTCTCCTCCCAGATCTGTGACGTGGACGTTGCAGACTCTCACCCACACGCACAGATGTTGACGGTGAATGTGAAAAACAGATACAATGACTGAACCAAATACTATAGTGAAGCAGTGAATCGGATGCAAGCAAAGAAAGAATAAGGCGGATAAGAGTGGTTAAGAGGTAAATGGAGGTAAAGGGTATTTTAGTATTTTACCATTTATCATTTAAGGGCATATTTGTATTTTTTGCTAGAAAATGGAGGTGCAGGACGAGGGTATTGGGGTGGAGAAAGAATTCGTCCAAGCGGTTAGGATGAGCTTAGGTCAAGCTCGATCTGACTGGGTCAAACCCATGTTAAGTTAGATCCAACGGGATCAAGTCCCTGTTGTGATGGTCTAACAAGGGTTGAGCTTAAGTCGGGCCAATTCAAAAATTCAATCCCAATTTGGAAATGTTTGGAAACTCAATTTTTTCCAATTTAAATTGAATTGAGAAAAAAAAACCAATTTTGGATATGTATTGGATCTAGATTGGATTTTAAGAAATCTAATTCACGACCACCCCTACTGATAATCGAATCATGATTGCTTTCGATTGTACGCCAAGATAAATGTCTTACTATGATCTAAACAAATTGGGCTATTAAGAATATTTTCGCAGACGAATTCTTTTTGCACTCCAATACCCTCATCCTGCACCTCTATAAGTTTTAAAAATGTCAAAATTATCCCTGTAAAAATGACCAAAATGACCTTCTATTTTTTTTTTTTTAAAATTACTGAACCGGATGCCCTCCATCGGGTTTACAATTTTTTTTAAAATATAAACCGGATGGCACTCCATCCGGTTTACATTTTGGAAAAAAAATTATAAACGGATGGGGGCCATCCGGTTCACATTTTCATTTGGAAATGTGAATCGGATGGCCCCCCATCCGGTTTACATTTTGGTTTTTTTCCAAAATATAAATCGGATGCGGGGCATCCGATTCATATGAAGTTCATCTTCTCCGATGCAGATTCACCGTCGATGGCAACCCAATCATCAAATTAACTACCCTAATTATCAATACCACTCACAAATTTCTAATAAACATATTTTTTTTTTACTTTTCACTTGTTTAAAGCTTTAATTCATATTGAAGCAAATACACAGCTTCTCCTCCCAGATCTGCGATGCGAATGTTGCAGACTCTCACCCACACGCACAGATCACTTTTGTTGACAGCGAAGGTAAAAAACAGATACAATGACTGAACCGGATATTACAGTAAAGCAATGAATCATATGCAAGCAAAGGGAGAATGAATCGGATAAGAGTGGTTAAGGAGGTTAATGGGGATAGAGGGTATTTTAATCTTTTACCATTTATCATTTAATGATATGTTTGTATTTTCTACTGAACTATAGAGGTGCAGGACGAGGATATTTAGGTGGAGGAAGAATTCGTCATTTTCCCATTGTCATTCAACCACTCAACATCTCGTATACTGGAAAGTCATCAATTCTCCACATCAAAATTACCATCATCACAAAATTTTGTTTCTTCAAAACATCATAGCTTACTATTCCATCTTCCTACAACATTTTCAATTTGCTAATGAATTTGCTAATGAAAAGGCGTAAATAAACATCAATTTTCTTCTTGAGATTTGATGGACTAGGAATTATAATGGTTTAAGAGCATAAATATCTTCTCATACACCTCCATTGTTGAAAATTATATGGAATAAGGATAACAGGGCCAAGAAGAATAAGCCTTACGTATCATGTTAAATGGTCCAAAGTCATCTCCACACAACCACAATCGAACATTACATGCCTTTTGAGCAAAACCAGGTCATATATTGTTAATTTGCTTTCATGCTCCAACATCAAATGGATGAGATAGACAATCATCCTCCCTTTGATGAATGGGATGTCATTTCATTTCAGCAGTTGTTTGCATCGATAAACCCTAACTAGGGAACATATGAAAAGTACCACATATATTATTAATTAAAACCATATTTTCTTTTCCTCATCTATTGACATGTCAGTGTCTTAGTGCTTCGCAAACTCGACTCTTAAGCACTTTATTTTCATCGTAAAACAACATGAGTTCATTTGGACAACACTAATTTTGTAAACACCAAAGTCTCAATTCAAAAAGTGTTTTTTTTTTTTTTTGTTTTATAAAGATTGGTAGGCAAATTCTCTTGCTATGCATTACTTTTTCCATGATCCACTCATTAAAGCAATTTTAAGATAATTATAGTCTATCAGTCAAGTCAAACTCAATGTTTTTAATGACACTAATATGACAAAATGATTTTCATACCCATCATATAAAGGACATTGTGCAGTTGTTAGAGTATCAAAGAAGCATTACACATCTAGGTTGGGATCTTCCTCGATGAAGCCTAGACTCTCAAAATTAGGTTGTTCAATAGCCGTCCAAACTTCTGGTCTAGTAGCATACACTATCGATTGTTCATATTGTCAAAAAACTTGTCATTGATTGAATGAAGTGTAATAGGACTCATCAACCTTGCACACAGGGGAAATTAAAGAAATTGTATCTTGTGGTTTGTCCAATAATAATAATAATAATAATACATAAATCCTTTTTTGCACAAGTGAACCTTCACTACATGAGGAACTTCATATGTTTCACGTTTACTTTACAGGGGCATCTTACCCGCCTTTGTTAAAGGTTGTTTACATCATTATCTACCGAACCAAATTTATGAATTCCAATAACAAATTCTTCTTCCATACTTGGATTCCAATCTACTTTATTATTAATCCTCAATCTATATTTAGGAACAATAATTAACTACAATACAATTATTTAATAAGTTACAATTTTCATACAAAAATCACCCACTAAACAATTGCATAAAACACATCACATTTAACATTTAATTGCAATAATAATTAAAATCATTGAAAGAATAATTTGCTCAACATATTAATACGTACATGTTATTTCCACTTAAATGTGACGACAACAATACCTCAAGCAAATATCATGTTGCTTAAACAAGAATATTACATGTTTAAGCAACTTTTGCTTAAGCGGTCAAACTTCAGTTTATAATTCTCGACACTTAAGCTTTATTTAATTCTTAAATGTCTTGTATCGAAGTTTTCAACCTTTATTGGATAATATGTTGTTTAAGACAACATTATAATCAGGCTTAAGTAACCAAAAACTTAACAAACATAATTGTTTTCAATGACACACAAGCAAAAATCAAAATACAATAAGATAGTTTCAGATCTTCCACCCTCAAATTTTACAGCAGTCTCCCATTAAGAAATTTTATGTTCAAATAAATTAATTTCTAAATATTCAATTTTTATTATAAAAAATAAGATAAATAAAATTAGTCAAATTAAAAGAATAACATAATAATTAGTATAATATAAAATATGTAATATAATATGATATAAATAACTTTTAAAGCACACACCTCATGTTCCACGGTTGGGGATGGAATTGGCCACCGTTATCACCGGCTTCCCACAGCTGCACCCGGCAGCCACCGTCTCCTGCTGGGTCCACATTGGCGGTTGCAACCACAGATACCAATACCTAGTTAAAAATGCTGACGTTGAACTGTCACTGCCACATCACTGTCATCTTTGGGGGCACTTCACTTTTGATGTTTGTCTGATTCAAAATAAGATGTGTGAAGCAACTCTTAGTTTAGAAGCTATATAGTCTATCATATCATGCAATAAGGATATCTTAGCATTATGAAGAAACAGATACATGTAATTTGGAAATGTAATATAGATTTGGAATGTATTTTTAAATTAGATAATATCTGAAATATATTTTTTAACATAATTTAGAATGTATTTCAGAATTATTCAATCCATCTGAAAAATCTGAAAACAGGTGCAATTCTAATATATTTTTGTGCAATCCTAAATATGTTTCCAAACTATACAACACGAAAATTGATTTATAGATAACTTAAATTTTTTAACACCCTATTAGATGTGCATGATAAAACTAATAGAATGGAGAAATAAAGAACATTTTATGTTGTAGCAAGAGGTAAAAGGCCTAGAAAAGACTTTTATTATTGGGTTGTTAACCTACTTGGAAAGTTATGAGAGAATCACTCATAAAACTAAACAAATAAATAAGCATAAGATAGAAGCTCCTAAACTTACTTAGTGTAGTTTTAGTCCCTAAATATATAATATATTGAGCTTGATTAAATTTTTTGTTTTATGTTAATTGTTTTTTTCACAAGGTTTTAATTATATTACAACAAAATTTCATCAGTGTAAGTAGTAAGGTTTTAAGTGGATTCGCGTGAGAGTAGAAAATAATAGAAAAGAAGAAGAAATATGTGAAAAATGAAATTATTTAAATTAAAAAAATAAAAAAAATGTAATGGAAAGTTTGTAATAGTTTTGATTGATGTGAAAAAATAAATAAAATTAATTAGATAATATTATGAATTATTAAATACTTTTGGTTTAATTTTAATAAGGATGAGTATAAATCAAAGTTCAAAAATGATTAATTATGAAAGTATTATTTTATAAAATTGAAAATAACATTAAAAATTATTCAAAATTTAATATATTTAAATAATTATATGTGTACAATATTTCTTCACATGTATAATAAGAAAATTTAAATTAAAAAGTAAAATAAAATATTAAACTATATTGCATGTGAGTGTACTATTATACATGAATAATATAAAATACTAGTCATCCAATTGACACATGTGAACAACAGTACTCAACGGCCAATACAGTCTAAATATGAAATTTTGCCCTTACTTTTTTGTCCACTTAAAAATTGTAGATTAAAATGTTATCATGGTAATACCTAGAAAACTTAATGGGCAATTTAAGTTTTAATATCATTACTTTAATAATTTTTTAAATTTTGAACTATTTACTTTACCCTTTCAAATATTCTTTTTTAAGTTTTCTTCAATTCAAAGACTAATATATATGATATTCTTCTGCAAAATTTGAAACTTAAATGACTTATTGGATGAAAGAAATGAAGGTGGTTTTCTGAAAAAAGAAAATGACATAAGAGCAACTAAAATTTTTCAATTTGGTGATCCTTTGCTGACCATATATTCTTTCAAAATTTTCATTTACCTTTTGTTCAACGAAATGAAAAGCATGGCCCCTGAAATTGATTTCTCACAATGCACCTAGTACATGGTGTTAGTGGACACTTTCATACTACACAACAACCCTCTTTTAAATTTGAGAGGACCACACACAAAACACCCTTAAATATATCAAACTCTTACATTCTCCTAAACAAGGGTTTAAGGTTAGCTAACATTAATCTCAAAAAAGTTCAATGTAAAAGTGTCCCTTTTCTTCAAAACAAGATCATAAATAGGTACATCAAAGCAGATGCTTGACATGGACAAGAATGCAATATTGGAGAGTTTCTGCTAGCCAGGCTGCATCACATGGGATAGTTGCTTCACACAACTGGATTGAGGGGCGCATATATAGCTCCACAAAATCATTGATGTTTAGTTTTGAAATAATAATTTTAGTAGTGACATGTTTTTTCATGTAATACATATAAATCTTAAGCGATCCAGAAGTGTAATTCAAAATGTCATTTAAGAGTTGAAGTCAATGTCAATTTAAATATTTTTTTCTTTAATCTTTTGAGATTTAATAAAATAGTGATAAAATTCTAAATTTCAAAAGGAACAATATATTGAATGTTTCCTTTCTTAACAAAGTTAAGTTTTAACATATTTAGAGAACTCAGTCAATATAGCTTCTTGTTTTTAGAAGTGATATGTGAGAGAAAGATGCATGGAGGACTTATGGTTAATGGGGTAGTGTCCCTTATGGACAGTGACCAATTGTATAGTGACCTTGATGAAGTTCACACGCCATTGACTTTGAGCAAGTTAAGAGAGTGCTTCATTAATCATTTTGGGTTTGTCATGTGGAAACTCCAACCATAGTAATGTTATCCAACTGTGACTTGCCAAATTATTTTTGAAAACAAGATAGAAAATTGATTTCTAACACACTTCTATACCTTTTTCATGAATAAATTTATTGAAAGCTACAAAATCAATAAAAAATAATTATTGAGTAAAAAGTGAATCTCACTTTTCTACTTCTAGGAAATTTCAATCAATAAAAAGCATAGGTTTCTTTATAGCATGAAAGAGTGTAGTTAAAGAGTACATTCCCAAAATTTCTCATTATCTGTCAGTGGTGAATTATAAACACGGAAACCATAACCTAAAATAATGCCTATATATATATATATATATATATATATATCTATATATATATATATATATATATATATATATATATATATATATATATATATATATATATGTATGTATATGTATATGTATGTATATGTATGTATATGTATATAAAGGAAGGAGCTGCTTCACAGTTGTATGCATGGCCTCATCTCATACAATAGACTTTATTTTTGTACTGCTACATATGTACTTATTATTCTGCATTCTCCTCGTATTAGGAATGATTCTAATATTTTCAGCAATCATTATCCCTCTCAACTTCATGGATTTTCTTTGCTTCTCCCTAACTCAGGTATTTAAGAAAATAAGTGTTGCACAAACATAAACTAGTTTTCTTAAATAAATCTAAAGATGAAACAAGAAGGTTGGAAAGAACTCAATAAAATGAATTGCTTATATAAATTTTATATAAGGGTGAATGAAGCATGAAGAGTTGAAGAAAGAGTAATCTCTTCTTATAAAGCCTGCAATTTACATGACATATATATATATATATATATATATATATACTACAGTAAGATTGAATGCACTCTCTTCCTCTCCCCACTTCTTTCTCTCCTCAGACTTGTGATAAATAAATGTTGTCATAAAAATATGTAAGTGGTTGGTTGAACAAGCAGAAATAGTTATGGAATGTCACCACTTCCTCTGTGCACGAACTTTCTCACCTCTTCCTCTTGACTTGTCAATTCTTGCTCGTCTTGAAAACTCTTGTATCTTTCGATCATGCTCTTTGAGCATCTGATCCATGTTGCTTGATGACACCATCAATGGACCTGAGAGGTATATCTTGTTTCCCATCGACTCACGCCCACCCTGAAACAGTGCCCCACATCGATTTTCAAGAGAAATGAGTGTTGCAATAGTGATCAAATATTCATTCATTGTTGCCACAAGTACTTGGACTTCATTTACTATATTTAGTGACCTATCATCAATGAATGTTACATTCAACTACTTAGGAACTTGGGAACTTGAGCATTTCATAATAAGAAGGGAAAAAATTTATACAAAAGAGTATGACAATTGAGAGTATGGAACTTCAGTCTCAAGTTCTGCAACTACAGAAGCTAGCTTTTGTGGTGTGATTCTCCTAAGGTTCTTATCAAACAATTCACTGAATGCTGATAGAAAGATAAAGAGTTAGATAACTTTGAATATCATTAGTAGACTTATAAGACATCAACAGTTTTCTAGTCCTTATTTAACAAAACTTGTGTTTATCTCTCTCCAATAGAATGATCATGTAGCAGGAGAGGATCCAAATCAAGTGAAGACTTCCACTACCAAATATTTAAAATTACTGCAGAAACAAAGATAAACAATAATAACTAACCGGAGTGGATTTTTCCGTTGGGACCCTTCTGCTTTGAATTTGATTGTGATCAACAATCTGTTTTTGTTCCTGCCTTCTTCTTGACTCTGATCCGTTAGTTGACTCTATTGATTTTCTTACTTCACTTGGTTTTCTGTGGTGCAAGTGAACTTGTTTACCCTCCTGATCTTCTGGCAACAATGTCCTAGATGCCACCAGCCCAGATAGTTTTGATAGGTTGCCTCTGATTGAAACAGGAGGTACATCATCAACTTCCTTGGCACCTTTTGCCCAAGCAGAACCCGGAACCAATGGGCCTGAATGTGATGGCTTCTTATAAATATGCCCAGAAAAATTGTTTTCAATTTCTTTAGCATCTTCTGACTTTTTGTGAGGGAAAACCAGAATCCCAGACACTGCTCCCCTATGAGGGTTGTATAATTCACTTCGGTTCTTTGAGCTGGAATAACGTCCTTGCTGCATCAGACAACAGTAAGATAAGCCTAGCGGAAGAAAAGATAAAAAAGAAGTAGGACAGTTGGGGGAACATATGTGATAAGAGCACAAGAATATTAAAAAAATTTAGTATGTAAGATTTGGTTTCACTATGTTAAGCCTTTCTACAGTTTAAGAAATAGTTATGTATGTAATAAGCAAGGCACTAAGCTCACAAGTCTTTCTTTTTTTAGTTTTAGAACTAGAAATTCACTGATACACCAGACTGATTCAAACCCAAGGATTCTCATCTTAGCCTCATAAATAAACACTGAGATTATAGTAGACTCAAAAGTCAGTGCAAGTTCAACAACCCAAAGAAGGTTTAGGTGTCCTAACACAATCTCATAATAAATGGCACGGGGTAGGTCTAGCACAAAGAACTAATAAGCAGAGACATAATGTCATTTCGTTGACTGTAACAAAAAGAACTGGTGATCATTAAACCAATAAATTCTTATAGTTCACAAGTACAATCTCTACCTAAACTAAAAGTGTTGAAAAATTTCCGAGCTGAATCAAGAGACAGTTAAAAGCATAAGATTTTATTTTCTTTTCCCCAATTTTGAGTCAATAAACTGAACAGAATTTGCAATAGACCAAGGTTATAGAGGCAAGTCATACAATAAAATTTAAAACTTTTTGAATTACCTGTACTGATAAAGCTGGTTCAGCACTGTCTTTTGTTGTGACGCTGGCCCTGTGTCCTTTTTCTTGTCTAACTCCCGAGGCAACTTTTTGGTCCCTACCTCCAACAGCTCCTTGCCTAAGACAGTAAACAAAAATGAATACATATTATTCATCATTTATAAGCAATAGGTTTACAAATGTATGAATCAAGTCATGCAGAAAGCAAGGGTACTGTTGTGATGAAACAAATAAAGGTAAACGGTTGGAGCAGCATGGCCCAAATATAACTGCATTCAAGGCTTCAATCACCAATAATATGAAAATTTATTTTGCTATAAGTACATAAGAGACCCAATTATTGATGATTTTGTTCATGGCAGAGATGTCAACATTCAAAAGAGACCAATTTGATCCACACTGAAAATTTTCAGATTCATTCCAAGCAAAAAGATTCCATTCCAGAGACTGAAGCCACCATCACAATAGTAATTACTACAGATAAAAATCATTGCCTTTGCCTCAAAATAAATACAGTTAACCTATATCAGTACCTTCTGGCTTCATCTCGTAATTTAGCATCAATTTCCTTGCTGGGAGCATATTTCGGTAAACTTGATGGATCACAAGGCACAGGCTCCGATGTAAAGAACTGCAAAAAAATGGGGAAATATCAAAAGGGGAGAATCACATGCCTATTAGCTGGTTAGAAAGAAAAAAAGGTTCCTAAAATTTGTTGGACGGAATTGTGCAAGAATTTTGATTATTTTACAACTTCATAACATAGCAGTACAGTAACAAAAATATCTTTTGATTTGTCTATTTGAATCTGACTTCCTGATTGCCCTGTATTGAATGGCGAGAAGATTCTCTTTAAAGCATGTAAAGGAAAAGGAAAAGAAAAAGAACAACTGCAGAATAGCATGAACGTTAAAGTGTAAAAGAAGTACAACATTAAATCTAACTCGTTTTAGCACATGATGATGGACAAAATATTTAGAACTAAGACTTATATTGAGTATTGACACATCACTGAGATATCAAATGCTTGAAATTTGGATATTTCCAATGTCAGGATATTCCTATTTGCCTAATCACATATTCTTCCACAGATATATGAGAATCTAAATGAGAATGAATTAGAAGAGAGATTTAAGAGATATGTGATTAGAGAAACTTTGATTAATCACACTTTTGTGTGCATCTATTGGCATATCAATTATGGTTAAGTACAGTGATGTCATGGAAGCAAGAAACATGGAGAGCTTCATTAAACAACAATATAATATAAATCTATAAATCTTCCTTCAAATACCACTAAGATTACATTGGGAAAAGGAAGTCAATCAAATGCTATAACTACTTCCTGGGGACAAAAACCAACCTACCTCACTTTTCAGAGCAGCTGCTGCGGTCCCCCGATGCACCGGCTCTACAGAAAGCAGGGTCTCTATAAGCTTTACAGCAGCAGATGGGTAGTCCTTAAATGTCTCTGCAACACATCGCCTATAATGGTGTGGCGGCCTGAATACTGTTGAATGTGAAAGCCGCAATTTAAGCCAATAGTCATCAGAGGGTGAGCCGCAAAGTTTAAAAATTCGATGCAATTGCTCAACCTACAAAGAAACATAATTAACCTTCAGATCAGATACTAGAATAACAAACAATCCTAGTGTTAGGAAAATGCTGAAACTAGATTCATATACTCATACCTCTGTTTTTCCTGGTAAAATGGGTCTTCCAGTATATAATTCACCCAGTATGCAACCAGTGCTCCACAAATCCACTGCAACCCCATAATGATTTGCTCCAAGTAAAAGTTCTGGTGGTCTATACCATAGAGTTACTACTCGGCTTGTCAATGGAACACTGTGGTGGGGGTCAAAAAAACTTGCCAAGCCAAAATCAGCGATTTTTAAGATTCCATTATTGTCAACGAGAAGATTTGAGCCCTTTATGTCACGGTGGAGGATACCATGACTATGACAATGATCCAATCCACTAAGAAGCTGCTGCATGTAGCATTTTAGCTGACATATAAAGAATATTGTTCTTTTAGGAGTTTTCTGATAAAAAATGGAGTATAAAGCAAAAATGTTACATGGCTACTTTTCTATATTTGTAGTCTTATTCAAGACATGTACATGCACAAAAATCTGAACTTCATGTAAAATAGATTGAGTAAATGAAAATAAATCATTGTTACCTGTGGTTCAGAGAACTTGATGTCAGGATTTGATGCAAGTCCTGTAAGATCATGCTCCATGTACTCAAAAACAAGGTACAAGCTGCGAGACATATGTGATGTTACCAAGCCCTCCAATTTTATAATGTTTGGATGGTCAAGCCTACGCAGAACATGGATTTCCCTTGCCATAAACTTCACACTCTCAGGATCAAGATTGTCAAAGCGTACTTTCTTCAATGCAACAAACTTGCGGTTAATCACATCCCTTGCCTTATAAACAGTACTATAAGTTCCTTGCCCAATCTGCATAATAGAATGCCATCATCATATTATTCCTTCACCAATATAAGAAGTTTCTACTCACAAAAACAAACAAGACAAAATCAAACCATTCTTCACAACAAATAAAATGAAATTAACCCCATCTTGAACTCCAAAGCATTACACAAATAGATTGATGCAGCATCTTTGACATGAAGCGTTCAAATTTTGGCACTAGCACTCATATATGACAGCAGACAGTAAGAATTACAGAACTGTTTAACTATAATGTAAACATAGACAAACTTACTTTGTCCAACTTCTCAAAATTATTGGCTCTCCGAGGTATCCATCCCTTAATTGCTTCACCGGCAACTGAAGAAAGCCATGCTGGCCATCCAGCTGCAACTTGCTCTCCTTCTATAGCCTTTGGAATCCTTCCAGGGCCAATATGATCCACAACAGTCACTTCAGGCTTCTCAATTTTCTTCTGCCCATCATGATCAACATACAACTGCCCCGAACCATTGGCCTTCTTGTCAATCAATGAACCTTTTGCATGACCACCGTCTATTATCACATCTTTAGCCCCACCTTCATCAACCCTCCTAGTCGAATTCAGCCGCAAAACATTCAACTCTGAAGGCCTTGTGCTATACGATTGCAATTTCTTAGTGACACCTACCTTGCTGTCTTCTACAGCTGAACTCTTAGAACATAAGCAACCCATGTTGAAGCACAACGATATCACATCAACTTCACAACAATGTTATCCTTCAAAAAGTAGGATCGCCATCCACCAGCAACACTTCTTCCAACAACTCCACCAAAAAATTAAGTCACCCACTACACAGTACCTTCTTTTCTCCCTATTCAAAAGTAAAGACGAAAACTTTCTTTCATCGACACATACCCAATTCAATATCAGATACCAAAAATCCAACACTGAAATATTCCAACCCGACCCAATTCCAAAGCAGTAAGCTTGAATCAAACCCACAATTCATAACCCTCCAACAGCAATCGCTAACTGTCACAAAGAATCATTGTTCAATAAAGAAGAAGAAATCCAAGCAATATAAAAAGGTGTGAGATGAATGAAGGTGATAACACTGAGAGAGTATATTATGATTTACAAAGAATGGAATCAATTAATGAAGGAAAAAGACAAGGTGGACCTTTGAATTGGGATTAAGGGTAAAAATGGATCAGAAGCTTAACAAGAAAAAAGTGTGGAGGTGGTATGGCTGAAAGTTCAACGCGTATTCAGACATTAAAAAGAACATTATCATCAATCAGACAACAACCTTAGACGGCTTTTGCCGGCTAGGCTCAGTCAAAAGACTCCACTTTCTCTCTTTCTCACACACACACACAAACACTTTCTCTTTCTCTTTCTCTCTCTCTCTCTCTATATCTATATATCTCTATTCTCTAGTGATGCATGATTCCATATAGTGTTGTGACTCTCTCTCTCTCTCTCCCTCCAGCATGTTTCTTCTGTCAAAAAACCATTGGTGTTAGTTTTGTGTTCAAACCCTCTATGTTGGTCGTTGAGTTCTGTTTGGAATATCAATGCTCTGCATTAAACGCGTTTTTAATTTCTCTTCAATTTTTTATTGCTTTTCCTTTTGTTTTTTCGTAGTGCAGGGTAGTAGTGTCATTGGATTTTTATTTTTTTTTAAATTAAAGGCATTCATCCTTGATCGTACAATTTGGTATTTCTTAGTCAAGAGTTTAAGAATCGATTTAAGAACTTCCTAGAGTAATAAACACACGTTAGAAATAATTGCTAAAAATAACTTACAAATTAAGATAGAAAAAATTTGATTGTATGACCGGTTTTAGTTTAATACAGATCATTTTTAAAAAAGTGAATAACTGTTAAAATTCCAGATTTTTTAATTATAAATTATTTTAATTTTAATTACGTAGTAATATATTTATAAATAACAATGTCTTTTTAAAAATTATTTTTATTTAAACTTTGTCTAACTTTGTAAATTTTTTAAACTAATTATAATTTTTTTAATCAAATAACATGAATAAAAATTGATAAAATAATAGTACTTTCCAATCTATCAGAAACTTTGATGGAATAAGTTTAATTTTTTTTTTCATAAAACTTTTTTTCAGTATTTTCTAGGATTATGTACTCACAACTTTAATGAGGTGAGGAAAACATGTTATATCAATATCAACTTTTGATTTTGATAATATTGTAGTATTTTGAATGCTAAGATTTTTAGAAGCAATTGTAAACTTTTCTCTACACTAAAATTCCTATAATTTGGAGGGGTAGACTCGAGATTGGGTAAGTGAAAAATGAAAAAAATATTTATTTCCATTAATGTATAAATTTTATATAAATATTGAATTTGGAGTGGAAGTGAATGTTAAAATGAATTGGAATAATGTCCAATTGTTAGACTATAAAAATTGGGAGTAATCAATTTTTTTTTATTTTAAGTGTTTATTGAACATATGTACATTTAAAGTAATTATATTTTGGTGCTGTAAACTTGTTAGAGTAAATATTTTAGTTAACTAGATGTTGAATTCATTTCAAGCAAGATTTTATATTAAAGGAAATATTATATTGATGTTGATATAATGTTGAGTTAATATACTAAATTAACTAGATGTTGAATTCATTTCAAGTAAGATTTTATATTAAAAAAAGAAATATTATATTGATGTTGATGTAATGTTGAGTTAATATATTAGATTTTTTTATTTCATAATGTAAATATGATTTTTAATGCAAATATAATTTATGCATAATTACATTTTTTTTTAGATTTTCATTCAAGCAAGATGATTTTTGCCTAAACGAAAATGAGAGTTAGATAAAGATCTTTTCTCGTGGTAATTTTTGTTTAAGAGATATGTTTCTTGCTCAAGCAAAAATCAAGGTGAAACAATTTTCTTTTATGAGGAGGGATTTTCACTAAATCATAGCTTGCTAAGATAGAGTTTTGGTGACTAAGCAAAAGACACTTGATGCAAAGTAAACTTTGTTGTATAATTGATGTGTTTTAAAGTTGAAATGTGTTATGTATATGTGTATATAAGTAAAAATGAAAAGTTTTGAAGATATTAATTGATGAATGATGTGTATTATTAATGAAATTTTGTGTATCACTAAGTATGATTGATGATATGTTGTGAACCAGAGAGTGTGATTGATGTTGTGCGTGGAATTAACACAGTGTTCTATAATAATTGTGTGTATGGGTCAATAGTTACCAAGGAGGTATATTGAAATGTGGTGTCAGTATTAAGTTAGGAAACTTGATGAGATAATCAAACTCAAATGATATTTTGAGTTCGATAGGCAAAGGTATCATGGGATGAAAAACCAATAGCGGTTTCACACACTAAGTAAATTGTGGGTGAGAGTCACTAATATTCAACTAGAAATGTAGAAAACTATTTTGTTGCTGCAAGTTGTTAGAAAAAATCTATATTGGGTAAGGACCAAACATATCAAGTGTAAATAGGTGTTAGTCTTTAAGTCTAAACTTAATGCTAGTCTTCTAGAAGTAGTCAATTGTTGTGGTCTTTGATATGCAATTGTTGAAATTATTTATATATTGATTATATTATATGTTTAATTTAACATTAGCTCACCAATTCATGTTTACATTTGATTTTATAATTTTTGTATGTTTGTGTTTCGACACAAGCGTAAATGGAGTTGTAGGTAATATAGTTGAAGGAAGTTAGTAAATTTCCTAATACTATGATGTGTGCATATGTGTGTTGTGTTTACGTTTATTTTTTTGATGTGTGTGTATTGGAGAACATTGTAATAATTTTAAGTGATTACAAACTTTTTGTATTTATGATAGTTGAGTTTTGGAATGTTACATTTATGATATCAAAGTAGGTCATATCTTAAATCAACTTGATAGAAATAGGTTTATGTTTCCTTTTGTGTAGTTTTGTGTGATATATTAAGAAATTTATTTATAAACTACTTTATGATTTACTTAATCTAAGATTTTTTTTTTATATATATGTTATAAGGTTGTGCCTAGACCTTCAGCCTTCTTACTCCACTTCCAACTAACATTATGCCCCTAATAGCTAAAGTTATTAGTACAATATTAAAGTGTCATTATAGCAACACAACATCAAGATTTTATGCATTAGTTTAAAAATGCTAGAATGACAACATAGGCATCTCATGCAGTTTCTCCTTCCACATCTTTGAGTCTAAACGAATTTATTCCTAAGCTCAATGGCAAGGTAAGTCCATACCAAGTTAATAAGTGGATTTGGGATGTGAAAAAAACTTTTTAGGCTACCTAATGCCATGGAAATAAGAAATTACAATATCAATTACTAGTTGACTGAAGTAATTGGGTTTTAATGGATAGGCAATAGATGATGTATAATTTAAGTTAAAGGATAAATCCTTTTTTGGAGAACTTTCACATATATACATAGCCTTTGATATGTTAAAGAGATCAAGTTCATGTGGTTAGAACAAGGTAACATTTTGGAGTATGCAACTAGATTCAAATATATAGCCAAGTTTTATATTTAGGCTACTTTTGAAATATGGAGATGCAAGAAATTTAAAAATAGGTTAAAATATGAGATTAAGGAAGTGGTTATCTTGATGATAATCTGAGTGTTTCATGCTTTAGTAGAAAGTTTTAAAGTGGTGGAGAATCTAAAGAAGAAGAACATGGTGATTATATCACATTCTAGGTGGTTTTCCATTAATAAAAGAAAGGGTGTTTAGAGAAAATCATACTCCATGCCTTGATATCAAAAGGCTGTCAATTTTTGCCCAAATAATTACTATAGATATGAATTGAGATGTTGTATAGTGGACCACATTATGCCAATCAACGTTCCCTTCAACCCAATGTCAAAATTTTGATCAATTGTTAGAAGTACGAACATACAACTAAAGATTATCTGACCAAGAAGAAGACAAACATTATTTTTCCTACTCAGAAAATTCAACCAGATCTCGAAGCAGCTAGAAGGGTATTTTCTATTACTAGAAAGAAGGCCTATAACTTTAATGTTTTAGTGAAAGGTTTGTATTCTAAAGTTCTCTTTTAGTTGAGATGTGGTTTGATTAAAGAGCTACACATTCCTTTATATTTGTAAATTGTGTTGGTGTTTTGAATTTGCATGCAAGAGAAATTCAATATAAACTGATAATTTATGTGTTAACCTTTAGAGTAGTGCTAACTTTCACATATTTTGTTAGTTGTTTAATAGGTGTAGACAAACACAAATTCAAAATAAATTTTAGACGTTTGTCTTTAAAAGACCTAGACACCATCTTAAGAATAAATTGGTTATCTACTAATTTTATTCCTATAAATTATGGGCAGAAGAAGGTGCCTTATCCTGATCATGATGAGATGAAGCCTATATCTAAACCAATAGGTGTGGTATGATGTGAGCAAGTGAGCCAACTATTATGTGATCTTCACTTAATTAGAAGTGAATATAAATATTTGGGTAGGATATTAGTAGTGAAAGATTTTATGGATGTATTTCCTAAAGAAGTTCCATGATTACCTGCAGAAAGAGAAGTGAAGTTTTATGTTGATTTGGTTTCAGGTGTTGGTCTCATGTTTATTACTTCTTAAGTAATGGCTCTAGCAAAGATGAGTGAATTAAAGAAACATATTTAATTTTTGTTAGAGAAGAATTTCATCCAACTCATAGTATCACCATGGGGACATCTTGTGTTGTTGGTGAAGAAAAAAGATGGTTCCTTCAAGTTGTGTATTGACTACAGGCAATTGAATAAGTTAACTATAAAGAACAAGTATCATATGCCTCAAAATTATGATTTGATGGATTTGTTTCATGGTTTAGTTAGATTTTCCATTATATATATTTAAGATTTGGACACCACCAAATTCTTATAAAAGATGAAGATATATAGAAAATTATTAAATCATTAGACGGTTCAAAGTTTCTTTACATGATCTAATCATCTAGTATAGTTTTGATGATAACAATACTCTAAGTATACGTTTGTATTTGATGATCTTATGTGTATATTACAGTAGTATTCACATATCTCTAAACATGATGAGTATGTACAGATGAACTGCATACCCAAATAAGTATTTAATTACTATTATTTTATTATATTAAAATATTTATTTAAAATTAAAAAAAAATGAAAATTAAAAATACATTAATATGGTAACTATTTAAAACTTCTTTTAAAGATCAACGTACTTTTTATATTTGTCTTTTGATATTTTGATGCAACTCTTATCTAGAATTACTTTCAATTAGAGATACATAATTATTTAAAATCAAATTGAATCAAGTGCATTATTTAAAGAATCATTTCAAATTTGTTTTTTATTTATAAGGAAACTGTTTTTATTATTTTACTGCAGCTGGATTTTTCTCTCGTTATTGTTACAAATTGGAAACAATTGATGCTCAAACTTATAATGTTTTAAATGAAATATTGCAGCTAACTTTTGTATTGTATCTCTTATTCATTCAAGTTTTTATCAAGAATTTACGTCAATAATTAATTACATAATTATTTGAAATAAAATTAAAATATCTAGTACATTTGACTTCCTACTTCGTCACGTTATTGACATCAAAATTTGTGGGTCATATATTTAATTTATTTTAGAAATAAAAATAGAATTAATTTGAATAAAGTTTATCAACTGCTGTAGCTGAACAATTCTTTTACGGAAACAATTACTAATTTTACAACTGAATTTCTAATTGCAGATTTTTTTTGTTTATGTGAAATTTATTTGATAAAATCAATCTGCAAAATTATTTATGAACCTCACTGTCTTTGAGAATGAAAATTGAAAAGCACTTTGCTTACTTAACGCTGAATAATTCCTTTGAGGAAACAAATCAGACCATGCTTCTTATGTTTAATATCATTGACACTTTTTCTTATCAGAAATATATGCGAAGACAATTTGTGCTAATTCATGTTCAACGTTCTAAAATTTACTTAATTATGGAAACTATTTAAAATTTAATCAAATAATTTAAAGCAATTGATGCACTAGCGTCACTGGTCTACATCGTTGAAATTTATAAAAATTAATTTCAAATTCAAATTATTGATCATAATTGTTGTATGTTATTTTGAATTATTTTTTATATAAACTCAATCAAGTTTAATACAGAATCAGAAACAAAATAAATATTTTTAGTTTGAATTCCTGTACATTAGAAATTCAAAATTATTTTTTTCAAACATTCAACCGTTAGTTTTTACAAAGTTACATATACAAGTTGAAAGTAAGAAAAGAAGACAAAAGAAATTTATCATACAATATATTGAAGAAATAGAGAATGAGTGTTATTGTAAATTTTTATTGAGAACATATAGAGTTTTGAGTTGTACAAAATCATTGTATAATGTTTCATCATTGTGAAGTAAATTTTGTGAGCTTTGATTGGGACCGGTATAGAGCTTTGATTGAGTGGTCTTTATCTCAGGAGGAGATTGGGACAGTATAAAATGGAGAGGTTTGTATACTCGTTATAAGGTTTGTGTACTTGGAGAACCTGGGGAGGTTTGTGTACTTGTTGTAACCTGGAGAGGTCTATGCACTCGTTGTAACTATTTCTGAATAGTGGAACCTCTTGAATGGTTTGCTCAAAAGAAAACTGAACGTAGTCCAAGAGATTAGAGTGAACCAATATAAAATTGTTTTATCTGTACTTATATATTTACATATTCTTGCTTTGAACGATCTTGTTTGATTGTTTTTGTTTACAGCGAATTGATTACAGGTTCCATTCTAGAACCAACTTTTCCTACAGACAATCTTCAGATTTAAATTTGAGCATTTTGAGTATATGGTCATGTCCTTTGGAGTTACGAGTGCTCCAATTGTAACATTCTAAATGTAAGCATAATATTTTTTCATATAATATTTTTAATCACATTACTATTATTTTTATTAGGTAATGTAAATAATTTTTTATTATTTTGAAATTTCTAATATATCATATAGGTGAAACAACATCAAATTACTATTAAATTGATAAAAAAACCTTCAAAAAAATGTTAAGAGAAGAAATAAGTTTGTGATACATGTAAGATACACCACTTATATTTCTCAAATCTTCTCAAAATCTCAAATTTATCTTGATATATTCAAAATAAAATATAAAGGAAAAACTAAGTTACAAATCAAATGAAATTCAACCACAAACAATGATGAGTTTTGGCTTATAAGGGTGACATCTTTCTTCAATTAAACTTCAATACAATAAAGAAAATTTGGAGAATTAAAACCGTGAGATAAGTAAGGTAGTATAATGAAGAATGGGTTACTTGATATTAAGTTATTTCCAAAATTTCCAACTTATGTTTTCATTATCATTTCAAATATTAACGTAAGGGAAGGAAATAGTTATTACTTTTAAAATGTGTTATATTATTATACTTTATGTTATTTTTATTTGATGAGGTGTCTTTAACCTCGTCTTATTTATTTATTTTATTTGGTGAGGTGTCTTTAACCTCGTCTTATTTATTTATTGTATACTTCTTGTGACTATAATTGTTAGTACGTATTCTTAAATATTATTCGATTAATTTAAATGTATTTTGTTAGTAGCTTCATGTTTAACATCCCATAAAGCTAACATTGAGAATCAGAGACGTGAATCTCAATGGATGTTCAATAGTTAATGATTCCAGGATTGAAAATAGGATGGCATAGTGTTAGTCTAATTTTGCTAATGACCAAAGTATACCAGTCATAATGTAGCAATTAATAAAAATATCTTTCTTTCTAAAGGATTTGTATAATGCAATAATACAATAATTACAATTATTAACTCATATTCAAGTACAGTTCCATAATTTGGTTTTGATATTAGAAAAAATGATATTTATAGTTTTTATCATCAATTTGATTGTAGAAAAAAGATTTAATATCAATAGTAATAATTTGTCAAGATTAGATCTCACCAGTCATCATTTTTTTGTATAAAAATGATATTTTATTTTCTATCAATAATCAATGTCAATCCACAATATTACTCAACCTCAATTCCTCACTAGATGAGTCTAAGATTATCTATTAACCGTTAATTCCTTGATCAATTATATAAATAAATCATGTAATATCCACAAGGTAAAACAACTAAGTGTAAAACATGTCATACTTTGTCTATAAAACCATAATTTAGTTTGACAACAAATCATTTAAAGTGCAAGTGTTTTATTTGTTAGACGATATAGAAAAGTCCTCACAAATTACTATATATTGGTTCAAGGAAAACATAATAGGAACTCAGAGACAAAAAGGATGATAGTTTATGTAATTTTCTAACACAACAAGCTACACAACAATCAAATATGTATTTATTATATATGGTTATGTTGCATTGATTGAGAACAAAATTAAATACATTGTTATTAAGAGAGTCTAGTGGAAGGTGTCATAAAGTTTGGGAACTATTACTAGATGTTATGTGAGTTGTATACTCTTCATAAGTTGGATTTGCAATAGAAGAAAAAAAAAAAAAAATATATATATATATATATATATATATATATATATAGATTTGAATTAACAATAAAATTATTAAAAGTAGTATTAGAAATTAAGTAGGTCGTTAGTTGGATAGATAAAGTTATTAAGTTCGAGGTGTATAAAAACATTGAGACTTAGTGATCATTGAAGTAAAAATTCACTACTTTCTTGTGATTTGATAGCACAGTGATTAGGATGAAACTCTAAGAAGATATTATGTCCTTAGACAATTTGTTGATACTAATTAAGTTCCTAGTGATAAAAGGCTCATGAAACAATTGTTTTAAAGTAAACAAGACTCAAAAATTTAAAGGAGAAAAAAAATTAGTGAAATCTAAAGATTTACTTATGTAGATTTGATTCGGAGCCTCAAATGGTTCTAATTATTTAAATTTTTAGATTTACCTATGACATAAAAACATCCACCAAAATCAATTATCTATGTAGTGAGATTTGAATTTTGATTCTTAGAGTTAATCAACATGGCTCTAAGATGAGAATCCTTGTTTTATTGCACATTTTAGGTGTTGGATGAATTTCTTTAGAATAATAATGCGTCAACTTCATCAATTGGAAGAATATTTGCATTGCTCTCAATAATAGAAATTATTGAACTATAATCTTTCAATAAGCCTTAAAGAATCACATAGAAATGCTAACGAGGAAAAAGATTATTACAACAAGATCCAAGTGTGTTAATGATGCATTTGATGCTAAGAAGAAACTCACAAATTATTATTTTCTGTTTGAGCATCATGGTATAAAACTTTGTTTGTAATTTTTACAGTTTTACATGCGTCTATTTTAAAAAGTACACAGTAAGTTTCTCCCAAATCTAATATGAGAGAACACAACTAATTAGTCGAGATAAAATTGATGAAGAAAGAGTTAATTAAAGTAATGACATTACAATTTGATCTTGTTATTCCCAACTACAATATGTTGGATTTTTGCTTATCTTATGATATTCCGTGAAAAATCACATATGAATCAAAGGATTCACAGTTGAGCTCACAAGTATATGCATCATAATAAGAGATTGCCTAGATGATAATTAAATAATTTAATTTCTTAAATATATGATGAAATGAATGAGTACCAAAAGTGAAGTAGAAATAATTTTGATTTGCCACCAATAATGTATCTTAGGCTCCTGATACCATAATAAAACTTGAGATAAAGAAAAAAAAAATGAAATAAAAAATCCAAAAGAATGAATATCCATGTCACTTGAAAAAAAAAAACTTATTACCAACAACATGTTACACCACAAAGAAAATTTTACTTAATAGAGGTTATATTTAGCGTTTCCGACAATTTTAGCAGGGGTTATATTTAGTAGGAGTTAAAAAATACATTACACCATCTCAACTCTTCCCTTTATAAATTTATACTCCACAATTAAAATTTTGAGATTCCATTGAAAAAACTAAATTCTCTCACTGGGCATAATATAAAACCTCTATCATAAAAATCTCATCAACAAAAAAAAAGAAGCAAATCGAGCAAGTCGATCATGAGAAACTGTTACATATTAATCTATTTTAGATTGTTTTGATGTTCTTTTATTAACTGTCTAAAAATTCAAGCGATGTCTGAACAATAAACGATGCCTAAACAAGTGAAGTGGTGCCCAAAACTACAAGTGGTACCTATATAAACCGTAAAAGTTTCAAGAGGCTTATGAAATAAAAGCATACATTGTTTTCTTCCTCGCTCTCTCTTATCTTTCTCATGCGCCTCTCTTGTGGTTGGTGTTGGGTTTTTTTGGATTCTCCTTGTGAGAATAATAGAATTTCTTTGGTTGGTGGTTCCAATGTTTTTCATGTTCTTAGAAGAAACCCTAATGCGTATATCAATAATACAATGCATATATAATAAAGAGAGATCAATGGATGTTTAAAAAGGAGAAGCAAAAGAAGTAAACCCTAAAAAACTTGTACGAACATGAAAGAAGCAAGGATTAGAAGCTCACTCAGAAATTTGACGCTCAAAAGGAGAAAAGAAGAAGTTTGAAGCTAAAGAATCTGAAAGACAAAGGCTCACTGAAAAGAGGAAAAGAGACTCGAAGCGGAAGACCACCCTCAAGCGTGAACAATTAAAAAAACATGAAATAATTAAAATGTAATTAAAAAAATAAAAATTAAAACGCATCCCTTACCTGTTGTTTATTACAAAAGCACTTGAGAGTTAACTAACTGAAATTGAAAAAACATTTAATATATATGTGTCTTACATTATATATTTCAACGAAATTTAATGTTATACTAACAATTGTTTAAAACTAAACATCAATACAAAAGTTATACATTAATGTAACACATTAATAAAAGCTTTAAAATCAATATGGCCATTCAAAATTCAATTTAGTAGAAAAAAATGAAAACATATTTGCATCAAATGATTTTGTATAATATTTTAAATTGATTTTGTATTCATGATAAGAAAGGCAATGGACAACAATATTAAACCACACAAAAAAAACGTATTATTTTTCAAACTTTGATGTTCTACGAATCAAAGCCACATACATGGATGCTTTCCTGCTATAGGAAAAAAATCAAAACAAAGTTTGTTTAAACCCTTGAAACTAACGTGACATTTCACAATAGAACATACATGGAAAAGAAAAGTCTTTTCTTTAATCTGGAAGCTCACCATCTTAACTTTGATACTCAAATTATCCTTCAACATAAAAGTTTAGCCGATTTTGTCATATTAAATAGATCTAGATTTTATTCTAAAAAGTCAAATACATAGGTTTCATGGAATTTATGCAAACTCTTTCGCTATTATCCATGAATACTAATTAAAGATAACAACCATACTTTTGAAAACCACTAACAACTATTTTGTATGAATTGTTTTTAAGTTATACATGAACATTAATTAAATAAGCCAAGTATGCATTAGTTAATATATTTTAAATCTAAATTAAAAATGGACAATTAAGCTTATAAAATTCACGAGTTAAAAATAAATTATCCTTTTTTATATGTAGCAAACTCGTTGATATCATACATTTTGAAGGACAATTTAATATCCAAGAGTCGTATATTTGTAAGTATATTACCTTTTATATTAAAATAATACTATTACAATATTTTTAATACTCACAAACTTTTTTTGTAATATTATCCACTTAAACAATTACTATAATAATTTATTAATAAATAAATGTAATTACTAATAAATAAAGTTTATATTTGTTTATATAATAATAGGTTTTTCAAATAAATTCATAAGAGAGATTTGGTACTAACTAGACATGAATTAAATTTTGTATAAAAGAATGGTACAACCTCCCATGCAAAATCTTAAAGCAATAGACTTGTGAGTTTTTTTATTATATCTTAAAAAAAATTCTTTCTTTATAAAACATAAACTTACACTTAGATTTATAATATATTATTAACTTTATTTATAATAATATAATATTTTAATAATAAATTAAACAATTAAAGACAAAAATATCTCGATATTCCATAATAAAAATATCATCTATATATATAATAATGAATACAATATTTATTTAATGTAATAAAAAATATTTATAATCTAAATATAGCATAACAATTAAATTTATGACAAAATTTAGTATTTATTGAATTTCAGTGCATGTGTAATGTATTTAATATTTGCATTCATATATATTTTTTTTAAGTTATATAAGTTTATCTTTACTTCTTTGACATCTCAAATAAACTAACATTCTATAATTCATCAATTATCTATTATCACATAAAAAATATTATTAAAAAAAATAAAAAATGACAAAAAGTATAATGAGGTCAAATATAATTATTACTCTTTTTAAAAATACTATCACTCTAAACTCAATAACATCAAAAATATGTCCCCTACCTAAATTTTTGGTTAAGTTTTTAATGGAAGATCTTGACTTTGGAATCGTCCTTGAAGATTTTGTCTTAAACCCTCATATATTCTCTTTGTATACGTTCCATGATCATAAATGGCCCTGTTTTTCAAGGTCTTATTAGTCATAGCTGTTACAAATTTATTGGACTTTACCAACATGAGATAGGCCAAGCCCATAACAAGTATAAATATTATAAATATTATTATTATTATTATCTCTAAAATTACTTCCAAAAAGCTTGAATTAAATCCACTAACGATGTGGGACAAAATGATAACATGAGACCGACCGAAGGAAGGAGCATAATTTTAAGGATTAGTGTGTAGAAAACTGAAATCCGACCGCAGAGAGAGTGAGGTGTGACACGGTGACTGCGTAGACTAGAAAGGTCAAAATTGAGTTTTTGGGTTCGTTGGTGTTGAATGGCCAAAGAAGAGGAACCCCCATCTTCACCTATGCACCCATCTTCCTCCTACACCTTCCTTCTCAACATCATGAGCAAAAGGAGAACCTGGGCATGCCTTTTTCTCCTCGTCTATGGAACCCTTTTGGCTTCTTCATGGAACTTCCTCCAATCCACGCTTTCCTGGTACAATCTTCAAGTTCGCTCCTCCACCTCCGCCTGGCCTGCGCTCTACGCCTCCGTGCTTCTCGGCACCGTCTTTGGCCTCCTCTCCATGGTGGCGGCTCTCATGGTTATGGTTCCTGCGGTGGTCGTCACGTGGATTACCGTCGTGGTGCTGCTGGCCTTCTTTGGGAAGCCTAGGAGGACCCTGGTGGTGGAGGGTAGGAAGATCACGGGGGAGATTTTCGGGGTTGTGGTGAGGATTTTGCTGAAGGAAGGGAATTTTGTGGCTGCGGTTTGTGCTGTTTTGGGGTACTTTGCGCTGGTTAGAAGGAATGGGACTCAAGAGGGGGTTGTTGGTGAATCGTGAATGGTTGGTATTTGGTGGTGGGGTGGTTGGTTTTTTGGATTGTTCCATGGGGTTTGGAAGGTCGTGGTGATTTGGTAAAGTGTCTTAATCTGTTTCTTTTGGTGGGTTGAGAGTAGGAAGGTGAAAGGTGGAACATTGAAAATTTTACCTACTAAGATGTGTAGATGCTTAGCTTCTTGATGATGTCAGGGTAAATCCCAGTGTATGTTCTAGCTAATTCATTAATTTTTACTACCACTTACAAGCTGATTTGTTTTGCTGAATCTATAGATATGTAATTGTTATACTCAAGTTGTTATGCTCAGCTAATTGTTCATTTTTTCTGATTTTGATCATCTGTTTGAGCAAGCATCCAAACCTTTCAGGTTTGATGTTTGGGGGATTGTGGACATCTGATTGAGGGTCATGCTCAATAATAGGAGTGACCCTCATGAGTTACTTTAGGTGACTCACTAGAGATCATTGAGGTTTCTTGAGTTCTTAACCAACTTTAGGATTCCTTAGTGAGTGAATAAAATTTGAAACCTAGAACCTAAATGGGGAGGAATGAAAATATCTGAGGTGTTTGGTATGTGTGTTGAAGTCAAATTAGGGAGTTGAGTGAAAAAGACTTTGTTGAGAATCTGATTGGAGTATTTTGGTGATTTCAAGTTAGCTAAACCTATTGAGAAGACAAGGGCTGTTCCTTACCATGTTGTGTCTAGGAAAGTACGAATTAATCAGAAACAACTTCTGATGAAAGTAAAGTTTTAGCTGAAACATGTTTACTTAGAATAGAAAAGTTAATGATTGAACCATTGTCAAAAGTATCCGCTGATAGCAAACAACCATCCATCTTACCACACTCGTGGCAATGATTTCACCAAACATATTACTAACTAGTCAAAGCCATTATCAATATCTGAAAAGAAATGTTTTTTAAAGAGAAGATTTTGTGCATGGCCCCCTTGGCATAACGCATGTGGGCTACTGATAGAGTGAGGGAGAAGTGAATGGTTGTGACTTGTGATGAGACATCTGTGTAAATAACATATTTGGCATCTGAATTCTGAATATTTATCATTTTAAATTGCTGAAAGGGTTTATTTGAAAGATCTGAAGTTGTTTTGGAAGACGTCTCCCACCAGATTCTTTGCTCCCAATGGTGGCAAACATCATGGAGAAGACCTCCCATCTCATCACTTTAATTGCCCTCAGTTTCTTCTTTGCACTATTCTCCTGAACAGGTAAAAGGAGAAGGTAGCCAATTTGGAAAACAGAATCCAAACTTTATCTGTAAAAATGGGTGATGTTGTTTACTTTTGGTACACATGTTGATTAAGGAGTTTGGAATCTTAAAAGGGGACGTTTAAGAGTTCATGTGAATGCAAAATAAGAATACATATAATAGTATTTTGAATTTGATTTTTGGTGTCTCCTTGCACATGTCCAACCAACCACAGATTATCTTTCCTTGCTACTTGTTTTGCAAGCAAGCATGACTGACCAGAAAAGATTCATTTGCTACAATTTGACTCCAAATTTTCTTTTTCAATTTTGGTAAAACATTGATAATTCTATTAAAGTGTACCTTTCTACAGTTCTAACAATACCGGATTCATTGTATGTGTTTGTTTTCTTGTAAGAAAAAAGGTTGACCTGCATGTTTGACAATAACCTAACTATAAAAAATTCTAACTGTTTCCTGAAAATCCTTTCAGAAACATAAAGAAAGTTATTTTTTTTTTTATATAAAAAGTATTATATTACATATAGATTAATTAGAAATATATAAAATATTTGGGTTTTATTTAAAGAGTGGAACTTTTGTCTCCTTTATTGGTGCAGATATAAAAATAAGCAGGAGTTATTGTATTCCTTGCTTCATGTTAATTGTTTCTTGCTTCAAGGCCCAATCACTGTTATCATTTCAATATTCATTAGAAGCTAAAATTAAGCATGCATTGGAGCCTCACCGACACTCCCTGTTTCTGGAAAAGCATGATGATATGAAATTATAAAATTTCTATAGATCAAAATTAACAGATGGATAAAACTTATTTATTTACATAAAATTATTATAATGTAAAAGTTAGGAAAAGTTCAAAATGTAGACACAATTATTGTCTGAGTAGCATTTATACGTTGAGATATTATTTAGAAATTACCTTTGTATTTCTGATTCATTAATAATAAATTCCAATGAATAAATTTTTCGATATGTATGTCTTAAAGAACAAGATATCTACATAAAAGTTATTAAACTTGTTTTAGGAACTATAAATTAAATAAAAGAGTTTCTATGAAAAAATAAGTATGTAAGTTGATTTAGTTTACGAGATAAATAAAATTAATTTTTTAAAATCTTATTTTATTTTTCAATAAATATTTTTGGAGAAATTTATTCAAATATAAACATATTATATACAAATTTGGCTAGAGTTTGAAAAATAAGCCTAATGTAAGGTTCAAAATGAAAGGCACAACTAATAACCAATAAACAATACAACTTGTATTTTATTTATTTATTTAATATGGGAGAGTTGTAGCTTTTGGTGTCTTGGGATCCATAGATTTGGTATAGTGATTTCTCTAGTTCTTGAATTTTCTATGGGGTATCAAAAGTCAATAGTATAATATATCACACATAGACTAAACTAAACCAAATTGGACATATAAGTGATAGCTACCAAAAGAGCAATGGCTGCAATGTTATTGTCACATGACGTGAGTTAAATAAATAAAAAATATGTATTTTGAAGCAATGGCATCATAACAAGTGAAAGAGAAGGTTATGAAGGGTTGCAGCCTTGGCCGAAATTGAACTGCAAGAAGATGGCCCTTGAGCTCATTATGGGAGAAGATGAACAAGAGAAAAAGAAATTATGTATTTGTTAGTTGAGAGATTTGATTATTTCTTCTAGTTACCTATTGAAAAAGTCCATATTTAAGCTTGAAAAAGTTGATGTTGAAGCTTTAAAAGGAAATTGTGTTTTTTTTTTTAAGTGTTTCCTCTGTTAAACTTCTTTGTTTGTCTTTTAGGTGCATACACATGCACGTGGCTCTAGAATGAGAAATCCAGGGAGAAGTTATGCTATATGAAGGGAACATAAAAAGGTCGTGATATTTAAAGTGTTAGAAAATAAATTAAAAAAAATATCAAATGACAATCTAAATCAATTAAAACTTTCTCTTTAATAAGTTTTCTTTATTGTTTTTACATTAATTAACTAAATGTGAGTGATCGTTCTTTTTGTTCTTTTAAGTATGGAAAGATAGACATTTCACAACTTCGTTAATATTATGACAAGGTTTATTTTCCTGTTATAAAGCAAATATAAATATGCTGTGATTATCTTTTCTCTACTGTCACAAGGTTTTCTTCACATTCTAATAAGAAGAAAGTTTATTTTCTCCTTTCATAGTCAAGAATATGACTTTTTCTTTAGTATTTGATTGCCTTTTAGTATGCCATTGATTGTTCGGTTGATCTAATAGAATAAAAATCTTTTTTGGATTTTGAATTTTTAGCACTAAAGTTGATTTTTCCTTTTCTTGTTTTTAAATTATGTATTAAGAATATTGAAGCTTTGTTTCAAATTTTTATATTCTTTATTTAGTTTTTTATTATTGGTTCTCAATTCATAATTCTCAAAATTTCAAAAATATCATGATAAGACGTGGCTAGTCATATAAAAAAATAGACTTTGTTTTCAAATAATAAATTTAATTTATTAGGTAACAATTTTTAAAATTATTTCTGAAAATTTATAAGATTTTGATAAAAGAAAAGATTTAGACAAAAGTTCATTATATACCTCAATATTTAGTGCAAATCATTAAAGCCTAGTCTATGGTTTTGTTTTGTTTGATGCACTTAAATGACAATTCAATGTTATATTTGTCATGAAGTCCAGTTGAGTTTTTTCTTCTAATTCATATGAGTTAAGATCTTTTCATCTTAAAAGTGATAATTTTCTTCATGTGTTTTTTAAAAGTCTTCTTTCATCTTTGTTTGGATTTTATCTTGTTATGGACACTCTAATATAAAATGGTTATGTTTTTTATATTCACAACAAATAATTTAGTTTTGTCATTCCTTTATTTAAGTCTCTAGATTGATATTGTTGCATCTTCTTTCCTCTAAACCCTTATTTTCTTCTCAACATGTATACATTTTTTATAAGAACGTTAATTCAAATTCTTCATCTGATGGTCTATCTAACAATTCTTCTCTTTGAGGGTTTTAGTAGGAATATATTTTTTATTTATAGTTTATTTAAATTTAGGATAAGATATTTCTCTTTCTTCATTTGTATGTATACCTTATTGAAGTTTCAACTCGTGAATCTTAAGAATTCTTACAAGTTCTTTTAAAAATAGACTTTATAAGTTCTTTGATGTTTGTAGAGTGTTTACAAGTGGTCTAACATTAAGATTAGGTCTTTTATGCTTAATCTTGGTGGAATCTTCATACATTAGTGTGAGAGTGTCCCATATTTCCTTAACTCTTTTTAAAGTGTGAAGCTTGGTGTACACCTCTTTTAATAAGTGCACATGAACTCATTTGTGTCTTAAGTTTAGCAAGTATCTTCACTTTTGCTCCTTCATCCACTTGTTTATGGGAAATATGTTGTTTTTATCATCACAAATGATGAAATTTCCATTTTCTACAATATCTATCATGTAATATATGACATTATTCAAATAATGTTATCATTATTTGTTTCGGTAGTAAAATTTCATTCGCTTAAATAAAGCAAGTTTGTTGACAACTTATCTTTATTTTTTCATTACTTTATAAAATCTTTCCTTCAGTCCCACATAGAGCTAACCTAAAAGGCTAACTTTGTTACCAACTAAAATAATAGGTAAATTCTAAAAGGGGACTTGAATAGTTTAAAAACCTTATACGTTTAGATGACATGTATTTTTTAGATAAGCTTTTGATAAAAGGGATATACAATCAATCTTGATTGCAATAAGTATTTTTCATTATCGTTTTTAGTTTATATGAGTACATAATGTCATTTCTGAAAAGAACTTTAATCACTCATTGAGATTAAGAACACTAAGTATTCTTTAATATTAAGTCAGTTTTCAAATTTTAGGGTTTAAGGTTTAGTCATTTTCAACAGGTATTATTTGATCTTTCACTCATAGGAAAAAAGTCTCTTAGAGATGACTTGATAGAAGATATAACTTTACCATGTGAAGAATATGATAATATGTTTCTCTCAAAGACTAGATGGTTTGGTAGATGATTGAGCTTTTATATGATTTGGTAGATGATTAAGCTTATATAATTGTATGTGCTTGGAAGATTTACAAAGACTTCTTTTTCATATAAAAAAAGTTGTTGTACTTGTGTTCATGATCCTCAAGCTTTTATGTGATTGATGAGAGTATTTATTGTAGAATTTGTGTAACATTTGGCTGTGATCATTAAAATAAATCTTCTAATGATTTTTGTATCTTGGATAGTAGAGATTGATTTTATTTTGATAATCCCTTATTTGATGATATTTATTATAAGAATTAAGAGAGAAATACACAACATATCTCACGAAGTATAAATTTTATATTTTCTTTTATGCAATGTATTAGTTCTAAATGAGAAAAGGAATTATTAACAATCTTTACTTTAATATTAAAACATGTAAATATATTCATAATATTTTATCATTAATTAGTTTTAAAGATAATGTTGGATTATGTGAAAGTATAGTACAATTAAAAGTTGAATGTCATAAATGTATTGATAAATATGTATTAATTGTATTCATTTATAACATTTAGTCATGTAAGTTGCATCATACTTCTTATAAAATATGTAAAAGTTCAAAATTTTAATTACAATCATTACATCTATTAAAATCATACAATTATAATATACAAAATAAAGTTATAAAATAAGTTAAGTGAGACTGATAATTTTCAAAATATGATAAAAGGGTTCATAGAGTATCTTATAAAAGTTAACTCATGATAATTGGAATAACAAATAAAAAAGAAAGAACAATATTATTTTAAAAGTAAAAAAAATTAAAATAATATACTTCATTAATTTTTAAAAATTTAAATATACAATATAATATTATTTCTATCAAAATGGTGGTAATATTGGCATGTCAACATAAGGTATAATATATGTTAGTTAATTACAAAAATATTGTTTTGTAGCCTAGAATATGATATATCTCATATATCTTATTATTATTATTATTATTATTATTATTATTATTATTATTATTATTATTATTATTCATTTTTAGATAAATGGATATTCAAAGTTCATAATAATATTGAAAATGAATTCATTCTCGTCGTCTCATTTAGCCACAACTTCTAAAATAAACTAGATTATGTACACTATTCATGTTTAAAAAAGGAACAAAATATTTTCAATAATACTAATATATATTAAGAAATAATATATTTATTAATTGTTCCCGATTCATTTATTGTGAAATGTAGTTGAATATTGGAAGGTAAGGTTACTCAAACTCTTTTTTCTACATTTAAAGAGGTGTATAAGTTAATTTTTAAGTACTGAACTGATTGAGTGAAACAAAATTTCCTTAGTAATTCAGATGAATTAGAAGGATGTTTTCAAACTTATAGAAAACTTGAAAGACTAAGAAAAATTGTTTCCAAAACTACTAAAAGTCTGTTAAGAGGAATATTACAAGAAAGAAATGATGGAGCATGCATCTCGATTTTAATTTTCTTTCTTTTTTTAATTCGAAACACATCTCTTTTGTTAGTTTTCTTTCATTTTATTTATTTACTTTTTCATATTATCTTTATATATTGATTTATTGATTTGATGATTTACTTTATTTTTTTTTATATATTGATTTATTGATTTGATGATTTACTTTATTTTTCACTTTCCAAAAAGAATTGATCTAATTCCCATGATTTTTTTTCTTTTTAATCAACTTACTTATAACTTTATGTCTAACATAATATTTAATAAAAAAAATCTTACCAACAAATTAGTTAGTTAGCAGAATATGCTAACATTAATTATTTAGTGTGATTCTTATATCCCACAAGTAGAAGAATGTCCTTATTACTCATAATTATGTTACTCCTCCCATATACTAACTTCTACGCATATTTAAGGTATAGGATAAGGATAAAAAAAAGTTTGTTTATACTTATATAGATATCATCTTATTCCTAATAGATGTTAAGGTGTTTACTTATATATGTGAGATTAAGAAAACAAAGTAAGAAATATATAGTTAATATTAAAAAAAATGTTGATTGACTCTGCTTTAAGGAGAAGGTGGTGTATATGTGTTTCAAAAATGTTAGATAGAACCAAAAGTTAGTAGAGATAAAAAAATGAGAGAAAATATTTTAGTTAATTTATAAATTATAATGTATATTTGAACTAAAAATACATTTAAAATGTTGATTTTATAGTAAGAAAAGAGAGGAAATGACAGCATAATACTCATATTATTAGTAAGGAAAATCATGCATGAATCAAAGTCTAACAAAAGTCATAACTTAATTCTCGTACCAGACAATAATCAAAACACTGTATAATTTCTGATTAAAGGTAACCATCATATAAACCTTTAATTGAAAGTGTAATTATGTAGCTAGCATTGCATATAAGGAATATTATTATGTTTATGACGTAAATACATAGGAGATAAGATTAATGATGGTTGGTTTTTTGAGTATATTGTGGGAAAAGATAAATCATTAATTGTGCATAGAAGTACAAAATTGAAAAAGACTTGAAAGAAATGCATGTAAAGCAGTGTGTTGGTAATGAATAATGATATAAGTTTTCACTCATGGTTGGTCCCCAACTTTGAAGAAAATGAAAGTGAGAACAATGGTGGCTTCCCATATAAGACACTTCTGAGTTCTGATTCTGACATTATCGTGTAACTTTTGTGCCATGCATGCAGCTTAGCTTATGTTGTCATTTTTATTTTAGCTGGAGCACACTTTTACGTTGGACCTATGATTAAAAAATTGTTTAAATATATTTTAGTATTGAAATTTAGTGTTTTTTTTATGTGTATTTAGATAACTATACTATTAGTATTGGATATTTATAAACCTCTGGGACCACTTTTGATAGAATCATTCTAATATTTTTTTTTTCTTCTTTTGGAATACTTGTATTTCATTTGTAGACCTGGTTTCTTGAAGTTTTTCTTTGATACATGATCTCATCTTTACTTTTTTTTTTTTTTTCTAATGAACTTGATGATCTTGAGAAAAAAAGAATGAATGTTTGAAAATAGAGAAATTTGTTACTTTCCTTAATAAAGAACACTTTTTAATTTTAAAATAAACATACCTCTTTATGCTTTTAGTAAAATGATACTTGTATTTTTTTCATCTTTTAAATAGATATTCATTTATCTTATGGTTTAAGTAAATTACATTTATCTTCGAGAGAGGTATTTTTTTTAAACTATGTAATTGTTTATATTATTAAAAATACAAAAAAAAGTGTCGGTGTTTGTTTTAAACCTAGAGAGAATTATAACGTTATTTAGTATAACCTTGTGTAGGACAAGATTAGATTCTTCTATATTGTATTTTTCTTGGGTTAAAAAGGAAAGAAGAATATGAAACAAAACAATTTCAAGAACTGTTTAATCACCTCAAAACTTAAAATCAAAACAATCAATCTTTACCAAATCAAGTGTTGACCCAAAATTCCATATCTATTTGCAAATTTTAAGTCATTGAAAATGAAAATAAAAATTAAAAAAAAAGGAAGAAATTGTTAAGATTTTTCTAAGAAAATAAACTGAGAAGATTTTTCAAATCATAAATAAACTCCCTCTTTTGTTACTTGGTAGTTTGCAATTTGTAAGAAATTAATTCCAAAACAAAAAAGAAAATGGGGACCATATCTGATTTTGGCAATAGGTTTGGTTGGATTAGTCTATTAATCAATTAACTTTCTTCTACAGTGTATAAGGTTTGGCATATAATCTTAAATAAATTAAGATAGTTAACATTTTATAATAATTATTTTAAATTAAATAATGCTATAATTTTTAATTACATTTTATTTATCTCTCTACCAAATCAAAGTAGTTTCAACTACAAATACGTCTAAAAAACTAATACAAATTGCCTACAATTTTCCCACAATCAAAACCATGATTAGATATCACAAATCATTCACCAGCTAACCCTAACCACTTCTAAAATAGAAGAAAAAAGAAAAGTATTCGTCAATGATTCTAAATGGAATCATTGGAGAAAATTTCAAATACAAAAAGGTAGCTATGATTTGGGTGTGGTGAGGTGAAGGTGTAAGGACAAATCCCTCAACCATTACATACCAGAACATATAATAATGCATATATTTTATATATTTTATGTATAAAAGTATCTAACCACAAACATCCCATAATTGAACACTAATTATCTTTTTTGGGGAATAATTGTTTATGATGAAATGAAATTGCAAATCTGTTAGGTTATTAAGTAAGGTATATATGGCATAATAAAATAAGAAAGTGGTAGCTGTCAAAAAATTGTCCACGCATGAGATGCTTACACGTGGAATTTGCCGACATCTGCAACAAAACAAGCAATGACTTCACAAAGAATCTCTGTAACATGCCAACATTTAAGAGTATTGTCTGTGACAACTGCTTTTCTTTATTTCCTTCTTTGCTAGTATTGCTTTTTTACTTTAAGTTTTCTTCTATTTTTTCCTTCTTCTAATTTTCTTATTTTATTCTTTTTAGTCATATATTATTTATTCAGTAACTTGGTTTTTAATATTCAATAAAAATATTTGATGTAGTTCTGCAATGCTCTCGTACCATTATGAACAATGTTTTCCTAAAAGTGCAATGGTATTTTACATTAATAATAAAAATTAAGACAAACATTTTTATTTGAGGTTTGTCTTAAAAATAATGACATTTAAGTATTGTTTTTGTTGAACAGTCAATTATAACGTAATTTTTATTCTTTTTATAATATTTATCATTTTAAGCAAATTAACTATTTTTTAATACTTTAATATATTAATATTATTTTAAAGATTATAAATTATTGCTTTTGTAACAAAAGTATAACATTGTTAAATATTCATAACATATAAAATTCCATTTGTGATGTTGAGTTTTTGAAATATTATTATTTTTTGTGTAATATATTATATAAAGTATATTCCTGAACTGTATTAAAAAAACATATAACTATAAAATAAAACATAAATTATATTTTGGTAGTATAAAATATTTTACTCACCCCTACAATTACAAACACTATGTATTTTTAAATTTGTTGATCTTTATTGTAATGAATATCTATGATTGGTTAATAGTGCATTTACACTTGTTGTAAATATTTAAATATTTTAGTAGCACTGGTATAATACATTTGTTGAATAAAATGTTGTGTTAATATCTGATCTTTACACTTAATCCGTTGTGATTCCACATTTTTTATACTATATGTTTATAATTTTTTTATGAATAAAATATGTGTGTATATATATTATTTTTTATTTTATATCATTTGAATTATATAAAAACAAATCATTAAGTATTATTATCTATTATACATGTATTGAAGTTATATCGTTATAAAAAGGTTTCATTATATAAAATTAAATTTTAAATACTCTACAACTTTAAAATACTATCAAGAATAAACTAAAACAATCTATGTATATAAAAAGAAGAGAACCACTGGTAAGTATGGTTATAATTATAGTAATTAATTAACGTTTTCTTTGAAAAGTAAAAAATCATAAAATTAAAATATAAAGATTAATAAAAATGGAGTTAAATCATTTTATTCTGTTCTTGTCTGTATTGTTGAGCATGTGGAAAAGCCTCAGATACAACAAAGTGGCCCACAGTTCTTTGAAAAACTGAAAGATACTCTCTCCTTAAAGTATTAGAACTGAAGGAAGGTTCACACTCCCAGATCTAATCCAAACAACTCAATACACTGATACAAACATTTCACCACACACTCACCTTCTTCATCACTTTTCCCCCTTCAACCTAATTATTCACCATCTAATATTTTTTTGACTGTTCTGAAGGATGAAGAAAGACATGTGAGTCTTTTTCAGTCTTCTCTTTTACTTCCCTGCTTCATGGTTGAAGCACAAGCATTTCCATTTCACGCAGAGCTATAAAATAAAACCCCCTTTTTTCAGCAACCTGCAACCTTGTCAAAGTTGAAGTCTTCATGCATTTAGTTTCTTAAAGTTAACGCCTTTCGGGCCCATTCACAGTCCTCTGAGAGAAAGAAAAGAGATCTATTCATTCTGATCATTTGGGGGGTCAGAAACATTCACATTCACATCTGGGTCCGAAGTTGTGAATTCTGCAACCTTCATCATCTGGGACCGGTAACAAAGCGACCCTTTGAATAAGAATCCAAAGGGGTATCCGAGGATCTCCCAAATTTGTTGAATTTCTCTAGTTCTATGTTGCAGAAGGTGTGCAAGAGATACAGAATCATGGTGGGTGGAAATGGTTTGTTTTACCCTGTTGTGGGGTTTGCATCGATCGTGTTGTTCATATACATGTCTTTTGGGGACGTGCAGTTTGGGTTTGAGGAGGAAGTGGAATTGGCTTTTGTGGAGAGAAATGGAACCCAGTTTATGGTGGATGGGAAGGCTTTCTATATCAATGGATGGAACTCTTACTGGTTAATGGTGCAATCTGTAGATGAGTATTCCAGGCCAAGGGTGCGTGAAATGCTGAAGGCTGGGGCCAAGATGGGGCTCACTGTGTGTAGAACTTGGGCCTTCAACGATGGTGATTACAATGCCCTTCAGAGTTCTCCTGGTGTGTTCAATGAACAAGCTTTCAAGGTAGTGTTTTTGTAGATTGTGGATTTTGTGCTTTTGTTCTATGTGGTCTTATTATTCATAGTCTGTTATTCCACCTAGTTTTTTATGTCTTGGCGTCGGTTCTTTTTGTTTTTTTTTTCCTTTTATTTTGGTTTTCTTTTGCTTTGATTTTTTTTTTCTTTTTATGCATTGTCTTCTGCTCACTTTCTTGTTTCTCCCTGAAATTGAGCACTTGTGGCTGGGGGCTTCCAAAATTAGGTTTCTAACTGTGTGTACAGTGATTGGTGTTCATGATTTGTGCGTGTAATTGCTGAGGTTCATTTAGGACCGGGACCAAACTTACAAAATTTGTGGAAGGGACGTTTGAATTGTGACATGATCTGTGACATTGTTGTTGGAGCATGTCTGAATATTGTGATTGTGGCCAAGGTTAACATTTTTCTTGGGAAGTGATAATCTCATATGCGGCAGGATGCAAACAAAAATTGAATGTACTTGTGTTGCTTGATCGTATGCCTCTATGATTTCGCTCATGATCAAAAAGTGAAGTGTGCCAGATGCTTGTTATTTCACTTCCTCCTTACTCTATCCTTGATCAATCTGTTACGTGAGAAATTTTCCAAAACTGGTGTGGTTTTGGCTGAAACCAGTTTATGATTAACATACCAGAATTTAAAGGTTTATATAAGCTTACATTTCGATAACTTTTTAACATATTCATTTACAAGTTCCTGTCAATTGCCTTGTATATTTGTGCCTTTAAGTCATGCCTGATAAATGAAAAAAATTGGCGTATGTTGAATTTTTTCTGATACTCTTGGTCCATGAACCAAGCAAGTTGTTTACTGTTTGACATTACTGTGTGATGAATGAAAACCATTTTGAACTCTGGTTTGGGTAACAGGCCTTGGACTATGTTATAGCAGAAGCAAGGAAACATGGAATTAGGCTGCTCCTTAGCTTAGTGAATAACTTGCATGCATATGGTGGGAAGACTCAATATGTCAAATGGGCATGGCAAGAAGGGGTAGGCCTAAGCTCATCTAACGATTCTTTCTTCTTTGATCCATCAATCCGCAGTTATTTCAAGAATTATATCAAGGTATGATATGTCTATCTTTATCTTTTTACTGGTCTTCCCCTCCCCCTCCCCTCTCGCGGTTTCCTTGTGTTTGGAGAGGCACAACTTCAGCATTAACATTTCATTCTGATACATATCTATGATGCATGAAGTTAGCATCACAAACTCTTGATGTTTGTGCATGAATAATTGTATTAATGAGCCAAAGTTGTGATGATTTGCACTTGAAGGATTGAAGAGAGGGTAGAAAAGTAGATGACATATTAGTCTTTGCTAGTCAAACTTGGTCTTAGCCTACACATTTTTTAATCAAATAAGCTCTATCAAAAACCAAGTTTTCAATAAAAATATGTATGCATTTAAAGTCTTCTTTTATCGTTAAGATCAAGTTTGTAAAAAATAGAAAATTAAAGAGAGGATCAATGATGAAATTATAGAATTTCTGCATTGCATTATTGCTTTACCCCCTTTGTAGCATATGATTGCTCTTTCATGCATATTGTTTTAATACATGGCATTTCTAGTTCTTGCAACCTTTAGCTCAAAACAATGATTATCCATGGCCCCATTCCTTCCCTTGCCTATCCTTTTTTTTTTCTTTCTTTTGTTGCTTGGCATTTCAATTAAGCTGCAGGTTTGCAGCCTGAGACTGGTCTTAGATAAATTAATTGTTTCCTTTCACTTTTTCTACAGACAATTCTGACAAGGAAGAATACTATAACTGGAATTGAATACAGAAATGACCCCGCCATTTTTGGTTGGGAATTGATTAATGAACCTCGGTGCATGACTGATCCTTCTGGTGACACTCTCCAAGTAAGTACTGCACCTGTGCTTTTATCAAGTGTTTATACAAATAGCATTCCAGAAATATCAATGAGTAATTCAAACTTTGACTAATTCAAATTTCTCTATTCTTTCCTTAATATCTCCGTTTATAAATTATCATGATCTGTGCTTTCATGGTGCACTCTGAATTTCAGCATTATTTTTTATGCTCATTCTGATATGTGTTCTTGCTGAACCCCTTTTGTATGATGCATGCAAGAAAGGAACTTAGAAGCCGAAACCATCCAATTTAAGTATTTAACTAAGTTTATACTTTTCTTGTGGCATTTGAATTCATTAAAACGTAACAAGGGGGACATTCAGGATAGATAAACACCATTCTTTCTTCTGAGTTTAGAAGGCAAGAAAACAATAGTGGTTCATTTCACTAGTTGTTGTGTAGGTATATCTGAGTATAGATCTATACAGTTTACTTACTTCTCATAGAACTGCAGGATTGGATAGAGGAAATGTCAGCGTTTATCAAACTGATCGACAAACGCCACCTTGTGACGGTTGGACTTGAAGGCTTTTACGGTCCGAACGACCCGAAAAGATCGACGGTGAACCCCGAGGACTGGGCATCTCGACTTGGATCTGATTTTATAAGGAACTCCTTGATCTCAAACATTGATTTCACCTCTGTCCATATCTATCCTGATCACTGGTAAGCATTGTGTAACTGCTATATGCTTATGTCTATGATGTTGAATTTCCTTTGTGAAGGAACTGAACTTTTGAGAATTAAAGAACTCTAACCTATGGAAGAAAGTTTTCCACTGAGTTTGTCATGTTATTGTCTTGAAGTAATCAACTATTGTGTGAAATTTGAATCCCAAAACATCTTATGATGATTTTTTTTAAAGTTCATGTTAAGCATCACTATAAAATTTGACATCTCAACTAAGCTGACATCTCAAAGTTCAACAACAATTATATGTCATGACATAAAACATATCATTAAAAGAAAAAAAAATAAAAGATACAAAACCATAGGGGGACTAGGCCAAACCTATGGCAAGAAAAGATGACAAACACTCCCTAACCAAGCTAAACAAACCGAAGAAGGAGTTGATACTTATTATGAAAAAAAGTCTAATTTAATTATAGCAGGTAAAACATCATATCATTTAAAATCTAACTTATTCTCGAGACCCAGCAAAGCTAGCTTATCAACACAATAGTTTTCCTCACAGAATATATGAGAAACTTTGAACTTAATTTTTTTACATATCTTCATACACTTTCTCCATCTCCTTCTCAAAGACTAAAGAATGAGATTAAACGAATTAAACGTTTCTTCCCTGCTTTATGATGATTTTGAATGGCTTGATACTTTGTATTATGCCGTTTATTAACTCCTCCTTTTTCAAAAAACCTATGCACAGGTTTCATGAGCAGGTATTTGAAGATTACATGAAATTTGTTTCCAAGTGGATGCTTTCTCACATTGAAGATGGTGATAAGGTACTGAACAAGCCAGTTGTGTTCTCTGAATTTGGACTGTCAGACATAAATTTTACAATGTCGGAGAGAAAAACAATGTACAAAACAATTTTGGACATATCCTACAAATCTGCAAAGAAAAACAGGTCAGGAGCAGGTGCTCTAGTTTGGCAATTCTTAGTTGGAGGAATGCAGGAGTTCACAGATGATTTTGGAATCATCCCTTGGGAAAAAACACCAATTCCTTCACTGTTTATTGAACAATCATGCAGATTAGCCAAGGTCAAGGGATGGCCTCATAAGGAAAAAAGTTTCAAACAATTTTGTTAGCAAAAGGTGTGGAAATAAAAGCCCTTGATTTGAATGGAGGAGAAATATGGGTTGTTTTGTGGTTTAAGACTGCTCATAGGTGCATAACTAGTTTTGTAGAATATGCTTCTGTTTTCATCACCAATGCTGAAATTGGATAGTGGCGTATATATAGTGTGGTAGCATAGATTAGATATTACTCTATAAACACTTGTTTCAAAGCTTGTAATCCTCATGAACAAAATCAACCATGAAGTGTTTTAAGATGTGAGGGAATTTTTTTAAACTTGAGTTCTATCATCAAATCCTCACTTTTTTAATCAAGTGATACTTATTTTTCTTATTTTGATTATAAAAAAATGTTTTTTTAATATTTTTATCTGTAAAAAATTATTTAATTTTTGTGAAAAAAATTAAATTTTAAATTTCCATAATTTTTTTTAATTTTTAGTCAATATGTATTTATATAAAATAAAGAAAGTGAGTGTCACTTATTAAAATAAAATAAGATAAGTGACTTTCATTTTTGAAAACATCAAAAGAGATTAATATGTATTTAAAAATCAAAGAGAATGTAAATATTATTTTATGAAGGATGTTTTTGGTCTTTGGAAAATTAACGAGAATTGGTTTTAGTTTTTATAATTTTTTCTTTGTTTTTCATGTATGTCAAATTTGAAATTATTGTTTAGTTTTTATAAAATGTATGAATTTTGCTTTTGCTCTGTCAATTTTTTTATTTTCATCTTTCTAAATTTCAATTTTCAATTTATTATTCTTAATATTTGTTTTAAGATAGATAAATAATTTATGTTTTATATATCTCAAGATTTTATTTTTAGAAGTGTCAAATGCTTATATTATATCGGAACATTTACTTTATGATTATTTGACCTTTTGTTTAACACATAATTATGAGATATTTGTATTATAAACACTCAATTTTATTTTTCTGACCAATAATAATAATAATAATAATAATAAATGTACAGATTAATTAAAAGGAAGTAATTAAATCTTATTTATGTCTAAATCTTATTTAAGATATAACATGCGAATTGGTTAAATGGGGTAAGATAGATAGTTGTAATTATAATTTGAAGGTGAGAATAGTCTTTTTAAATAGGGTGATTAAAAAGAATAAGTGGGTTTAGGAGGTTTGGGCTTGTTCTCTTGAATTTTAAACAAAATATAAGAAGATCAGGTGAGACCAACAAGTGTGGGGTGCAAATAGAAGCTTTCACAACTCAACAAGTCCTCTTTCTCCCTTTCCTATTCTTTCTCTTCATGTCTTCTCTTCTAAAAAAAATAGAAAGAAAAAAAAATAAAAAAAGACTTCACACTATAAGCTATTCCTGATTTCTTGATGATCTCCAAAATTCAAACTATTTAAGAGATTATGTAGAATATTCATAAAGAATACTTTTTATGGTAAGTTTCTCTTTCATTTAATTTTTATTTCTTCTTTCTAGAAAGTGCATATGGGTTTATTTGGTTATAGATGAGGTTTTATGAGTTGAGCATACCTTTTAGTGTTTCTAAGTAGGATCTTGAGTTTTGATGGAGATTGAATTATCTTTGGTGTTTAGCTCATCTCTTCAACCTCAGATTTTCTTAGACCATAAGGGATCTAATATAAGGAAAATTAGTGTTTTTTTTTTTCAAATTTAGGAATATAGCATAATTTGAGTTGCGTATCGATATAGACAAATTGTCTATGTGAAATTTTGATTCAAAATTTATGGTTGGTAAGATAAATTGAGATGAATGTGTGTGGTAGTGAGTGAATGTGTATAACTGAGTTGGTTGGATTTAAATTAGACTTGAAAACCTTAAAAAGTGTCAAGTTTTATAACAAGTTGTTTGCTTATATGTTTGACAACAAATTATTGAAACTTGTTGGATGAGTTCTAAATCGGTATGGGTGTGGTTCTTAATGAAATAATTTTAAGTTGGAATGTGGAGTATAATTTGAGTGTTATTCTTACAATTTAAGTTGTTAATCATGTAATGATTGTTCATGCAAGTTCTTAGTCAAATTTAATATAACAGAATTCTATTCATTAAACAATGTAATTAAAATTATGTAATACTATATATCCTGCTCAATTATGATTGAGATACAATTTTTTTTCTATATCTTGTTTAACTGATATATAAGTAAGAAATTACAAGTGAAATGATTATTTTTTTTAGTTAAGTAAATAATTCTTTGTTCAAGTGACTATTTATTATTTTAGCACAGTTATTGATGAGAGCAAGTTTTATGAGAGAAATTACTTAAACAATATTTTTCTTAACATGTTTTGCATTATTTAAATTTATTTTAATTACTCATATATTGCGTAATCATAATATATTATGTGTTTTATATTCTTTTAAATGTTTTATTTATTAGATTACTATTTGATTTGATTATTTATGAAATAAAATTATTAGATATTTTTATTAAATGAGATTAAATTAACGATAATGATGATTATAGTTACTAGGGATGTAATATTATTGTGATTGTGTATAGAGTATTGAGTTATATAATATATAGGTAAAATAACTTAAATCAGAAAGATGAAGATGAAGGTAGACAAAAGTTGATAGAAACAAAAATTACATTATAGTTGGAGACTTAACTGTAATGAGATAATTTAATAAATAAAAGTACATTTAATAAATGTTAAATCTTTCCAAAAATGTTAGTTGAAATTATCTTTATGATTCTATGATATTTTTGGAAGATGATAGATGTGTTTAATATACTTAGTTGGAAAAATTTGTAGAATTTGTATGTTTTATTTGATTATACTAGGTTACCATGTTTGTCTGAGTTTGTGTTATAATTATGATAATGGTATCTTGACATGTAAGTAGATTTCCAGTGCAATTTCATAAGTAAACATATAGAGATTTTTTTTTTTTTTTTACATGTTTCGTGTATGAAATAATATTTTCATTTTTCAAATACATCTATTTAGATATATTATTTTATTTTAATGTGTGACGTGTTTTCATGGTTATTTTTGGATTATATATATTGTGTGTCTTAATTTTAATTATTTATTTTTATCTTTAAAATCTTCTAGAATTTATTTTATCGGTTACAAGGTCAGAACAACCTTAATACTCTTTCGTATTCTTTTGCACAGAGTTCAACTTACTTGTTCATATTAATAAAAGTATTTTATTATTTTTTTTAATTTCTTTTTTTTTTCTATTGTTGTTCTTATTTTAGTTTTCATTTATTTTTTTTCTTTTTTCTATTTATCTCTATTCTCTATGAAATTACAAGCATGTATTATCTGTTGTCATATATTATAACACAACATCGGCATTTTGCTGTAGCTCTCTTTTACGGAAAAACTCTGCTACGTTTATCTCTTGATTCTTGTTTTTGAATTTTTATTTCTTTCTTGTTTATTTTCCTGACTTTTTTCATGGCAGAAGTTTTACAAACGCCTTTAATGCACAATTGTTTATACATTTATCTTAGTGAGAATCCTACAAATTATCTTGTCTCGTTTGTTCTTGATGGTAACAATTATCATTTTTGGAGTCCATCCATGAACATCATGTTAAGTATCAAAAATAAGCTTGAATTCGTGGATGCCTAAATTTGAAAAGAATAATCAAAAGTATTCGACTTGGCCAAGATGCAACAAAATGGCAGTTTCTTGGATTTTACAATTGTCTATACATTCATCCTAGTGAGAATCTACAAATTATCTTGTCTCGTCTGTTCTTGATGGTAACAATTATCATTCTTGGAGCCGATCCATGAACATCATGTTAAGTGTCAAAAATAAGCTTGAATTCGTGGATGCCTGAACTTGAGAAGAATAATCAGAAGTATTTGACTTGGCGAAGATGCAACAAAATGGCAGTTTCTTGCAACAAATTCGAAAGAGTGTGTTGTGGATGGACAAAGCCAAGGATATCTGGAGATATTTGAAGTCTAGATATTTTCGGGAAAATCTATTTTGCATTTATGAGTTGAAAAGTAATGTTGTTGCTCTCAAGCAAGGAGATCTTTAAATTACCGAATACTTTACCAAGCTTCGAATCATATGGGATGAGTTTGACAACAATTTTTGACCAGACCTAGACTGTATGTGCAAAACCAGATATTCTTGTGGTGTTCTTACTAATATTGCACAAAGAAAAAGAGAAGACCAAACTATGCAATTTTTGTTAACGAGCAATATTCTAATGTAAAGTCTCATATTTTGTTGATGAACCCGATACTCACCATAGCAAAAAACTTTTTCGTATGTTTTCCAGTAAGAGACACAAAGTTTTATTCAGAATGAAGTGAAGGTTAATAATACAAACTTTATCAATTCTCTTAACGCTCATACTTATAAAGTTTGTGGTCATACATGACAAACGGAGGCAGTGTATTATAGAAAGCACGGTTTTCCCAATCAACAAAATAAAAGTATGAAAGACAAGAAGGTGTGTGTTCATTGTGGGAAGAGTGGTCACACAGTTGACATATACTATAGGAAACATGGGTTTCATCTTGATTACAAACTTAACAATTTCAGAAACAGTATGAATAGCATAGAAATTATTTGGGAAAATGCAAGAGATTCTGCTTTGTGCAATTTCGATGAATTAAATAAATTCAAATTGACACAACAACAATACCAGGCTTTCATGAGTCTAATTCAGAAATCTTGAGCTAATAATAGTGTTGATTCAACACCTGCATAGATCAACCAAGTTGGATCTATCAAGCACTTCCATTGATCAAAATTCTAATATGAATCGTAAGCATGATGGTAAATTTTTTTTGTTAATAATTTTAGCAAAAATAAAGAATGCTAGATTATTCATTCAAGAATTACAAATCATGTATCTTTCTCCTTAAAATTTTTTTCCATCTTATAATACTATTGTGTCTATCATTATTAAGCTCCCTCATTGAAAACATGTTAATGCAACTCATAAAGGAACTGTTAAACTTGCAGGAAAACTATTTTTGCAAGATGTTTTATACATACCTGATTTTAGCTACAATCTGATTTCTATTTCTAAATTAGTTTCTAGACATAATCTCTTCAAAATCTTGCATAATTCAAGATATAAAGACCAAAGAGAGGATTGGTATAGTTGAAGTTGAAGCTAGCTTATATGTTGTGTCTACAAAATAATTTTTCATGTTGCTTAAAAACTACCACTCTAAATTGCATTCCTGATATATGGTACATGAGAATGAGACATTTATCTGTTAAAAAGCTTGAGATAATGAAAAGACAATATCCTTTCATTAGTAAAGAATGTTTTGTTTGTAATACTTGCCATTTGGCTAAGTAAAGAAAACTTTCATTTTCTAATAGTAAATCTCGCACTACTTGTAGATTTGATCTTATACATGTTGATATATGAGGGTCATGCTCTAGTATTTCTATGAATGGTAATAAATATTTCTTGACTATTGTTGATAATCATACTCATTTTACTTGATTGTTTCTTTTAAAGAATAAATCTGAAGCTAGGAAATATTTGATTGGTTGTGCTGAATATATTATGACTCAGTTTCAAAAAATCATTAAATGTATATGATCTAATAATGGTGTAGAATTTAAAATGGATAGTTTGTATGATTCTCACAACATAATTCATCAAACCACTTGCATTGAAACCCCTAAACAAAATGCTATTGTTGAAAGGAAACATCAACATATCCTTAACGTAACTAGAGCCTTATTACATCAAGTTAATCTTAATGAGCAATTTTGATTTATGTTGTTAAATATGTTACTTTTCTAATAAACATAATTCTTACTCTTTGTCTTGATAAAGTTTCTCCTTTTGAAAAATTGTATAATAAGTTATGTGATATTTCTAACATAAAGGTTTTTGGTTGCCTTTGTTACATTAGCATTATTACTGCTCAAAGAAAGAAGTTTGACCCAAGAGTTAATTCTAGATTGTTTTTAAGCTATAAAGCCAACACTAAAGGGTACTTGGTGTTTAATTTGATTAACATAGCATAGAAATATCTAGAAATGTTATCTTTTATAAAAATATTTTTTTATCATCATCATAAGAAAAAGGTATTTCTTTTCAACAAACTTCTTTGCCTCGTTTTGAAAATGTTCTAAATGATGATGAAAGTATTTATAGTTATAATGAAAATCTTCATACTATGAATACAGATCAAAATAGTGTTACTAATAATTTGAATTAGACTGATGAACGTATTACTCGTGTTAGAAATCCCCTTCATATCTCAAAAATTATCAAGTAACGATTAATTCAACCAAGAATGAGAAAGTCTTTTGCAACAGATGTATGATTTTTTCATATATGTCTTATGACAGGCTATCTTTTAATTTTAAACATGTTATGCTTGCAATTGACACTGATCATGAACCTAAGAGCTATGAGGAAGCCTATAAGTATTTTTTTTTTGGAGAAAAGCTATGAGTGATGAAATTAGTGCTTTAAAGAATAATAATACTTGGACTGTGACTAATCTGTCTTATAATAAATCTGTCATAGGATGTAGATGGATATATAAAATCAAGAGAAAAGTTGATGGTAGCATAGATAGGTATAAGGCTAGGCCTGTTACTAAAGGATACACCCAATTAGAAGGTCTAGATTTATTTGATATTTTTTATCCTATAGGTAAGTTAACCACTGTTAGACTTTTACTTGTTGTTACTACTGTTAATAATTGGTATCTTAAACAATTAGATATTAATAATGCTTTCTTACATAGTGAATTGTGCGAAGAAGTGTATATGCAGATTCCTCCAGGTATGCACAAAAACTCAGTTGGTCAGGTCTGTAGATTAAACAAATCTCTATATGGACTAAGAGAAGCCAACAGACAATGATATGAAAAACTTTCTACCTTCATTCTTTGACAAGGTTATACCTCGGTCAAATGCCGATCATTCTCTATTTCTTAAAAAATACCTGATAATTCTAGTATTGTTGCTTTAGTTTATGTTGATGATACCATATTGGTTGGAAATAGTATTACTAAAATTGAAAATTTAACTAATCTTCTTAATAAGACTTTCAAAATTAAGAATTTTGGTGATTTAACATATTTTCTTGGATTAGAAATTGCTAGAAATAAAACTAGAATTCATTTGGGTCAAAGAAAATATTTTAGATCTTCTTAAAGACACATGAATGATCGAATGTTTTTTCTGTTATTACTCTTATGAATAACAAATTTACAGTTGATATGGGAGAAGTTATTTTGATCCTTCATCATATAGGAGACTCATAGGAAGACCGATATACTTAACAAATACTCGTTCGGATATTACTCATGTTGTGCATCATCTTACTCAGTTTGCTTTCGTCCCAACCAATATTCATCATCAACCTTCTCTTGCGATGGTATCGAGGGTTAAGAAAGGTTGGACAAGGATTTGATAATTATGAACAAGAACGAACAAAGAATATGATAACATGAAAGAAGGTTTTTTTATTGAATGTGTATCTCTTTGTTTACAATAGCTCACATAATATAAAATTCTAGGAAACTAAATATGGAAATTATTCTAAATAAATACATTTGATATTCTCTGATATTCTACTAATATTCTCTAATACTCCCTTGATTATCTTTGATATTCTACTGATTTGTTTCTTTGATACTCCTTTGATTATCTCTCTGATATTCTTACCGATATTCTCTGATATTTTTTTGATTATCTCTGATATTCTACTGATTTGATTTGTTTTCATAATAATAATATTCTAACACTCCCCCTCAAGGTCAGCAGTGGGATCACTAATGCTTAGCTTGCTGAGGACACGAGTAAATGTTTTGCTTATAACAGCTTTGGTGAAAATGTCTGTCAACTGGTCTTCTGACTTTACAAACGGAAGTTCAATACTATTATCCTCAATCTTCTCTTTGATAGAGTGTATGTCCACTTCAACATGTTTGGTTTTGTCATGTTATACAGGATTCTTTGTTTTCATAGCTTCTTGCCATTCGCCCTTCTTACTAGCTTCATGAATTGTTTTAGGAATAAGAAAAGCTCTTGCAATGTCTGTCACTCTTTCTCTGGTTATCTTCATAGGATACCTGGAATTCCGAGAAACATGTTCTGGAGAATATCGATCAGGTGGTACCCCTCTGTTTCTTCTTGGCGAAAGTGTGAAAGGATCTGGTTCTGGTGCTAACCTGTCACTCTTCATTCATAACAGGAGACAACTCAGTAAGAAGTGTGAAAGGCTCTAGTTCTGGTGCTAACCTGTCATTATTAGTGACTTCATTCATAACAGGAGACAACTCAATAGAGTAAAGATCACTTACCTCTTGTTGGACATTCTCAGAAGGATCCTCATTGATTGTGTTGGTCCCTCCTTTGTTGACAGAGACATGCTCGTTGGCTCCATCTACTTGCTTTTTTGGAACACTGTCTTGGCAACTAAGGTTACTTAACCAACTTGGTGGTTCACTAGTTTTCTCCCCCTGAACATCAAGTTGGCTACTAAAAAAATATTTTAATTCTAAAAAATCACAATCCATAGTCACATATACACGGTGAGTGATTGGGTTGTAACATCAATACCCCTTTTGATGTGTAGCATATCCAACAAAGACAAATTTCTCAGCACATGGATCAAATTTGGTTCTATTAGCTTTGGGAATATGAACAAACGCAAAGCACCCAAAAACTCGTGGTGGTAACATTTGGACAGGAGGGATATTAGTCTGAGTAGCTAGGATCTGTAGGGGTGTTCTCTGGTTAAGGGTCTGAGAGGGTAACCTGTTCAAAAGATAAGTCGAGGTAGCAACAGCTTCGGGCCAAAACCGTGTTGGAACCTATGCATCAAAAATTATGGCCCGAGTCATCTCTAATAGCTTACAATTTTTCCGTTCTGCTATATCATTCTGTTGGGGTGTGTTTGGACATGAAGTTTGATGAATTAAAACATTTTTTCTGAAAAACTCTTGCATTGATTTGTTAACAAATTATCCACCATTATCTGATCTAAGTACTTGGATTTTCTTGCCAAACTGAGTGTGAATCATTTGATAGAATGCATAGAACTAATCGGGTACTTCATATTTGTGTTTAAGAAAATATACCCACGTCATGCGAGAGAAATCGTCCACAAATAACAAAAAATACTGAAATTGATTATTATGGGAATTAGGAGCTGGACCCCACACATCAGAATGCACTAATGAAAAAGTAGAATTGACTCTATTGTTGTTGGGAGGAAAAGTAACTCTATGATTCTTTGCTCGTATACAAGTTTCACATTTGATGAGCTCAGTGTTACTAGTAAATAAACTAGGAAATAAAATCTTAAGGTACCCAAATGAAGGATGACCCAAATGTCTATGGCATAACCAGAGTTGCCTTGTAACCGTTCCGTGAGCAAGCATGACATGTCCCTTGTGAGCAACCTTATCAACGTAGTAAAGACCTCCACGTTCAGTATCACGCCCAATGATCTCCTTCGTAAGAATGTCCTGTAAAAGACAAAAGGTAGGAAACATGAGAACCACACAATTCATCTCCTTTGTAATTTGGCTTATAGAAATTAATTTTGATGATAGTGCAGGAACATAGAGACAATTTTCTAATTTTAATTCTTTTGAAAAAACAATTGAGCCCGCTCCTTGGACCGCAACTAATTCTCCATTAGTTGTCTCAATATGAGTTTTAACAGGTGCGGAGAGATTGCTAAAATCATGAGGATCATGGGTCATGGTGTCAGTTGCCCCACAATCAAAAAATCCACTGATCAGATTTTCCTGGGCTGGTATCCTCCTCTCTTCTTTTACCTCCATGAGTGACTGCGGCTCTTCCATGAACGACTTGCGGTTTTGCTTCTTTCTCTCCTCTGGTGTCACTATTACATTACTAGTGGTTTGTACAATGCCCACGACGGTGGTAGCCTTGTGATTTTTTTGTTTAAAATCTTCCCACCATTTGGGATAACCCACGATTTTGAAGCAAGTCTCCTTGGTGTGTTTCTTCATTCCGCAATAAGTACAGTGGAGGTGATTTTTGTCTTCCTTGTCTCGTTGTAATGCACGCCGTCCGGTAGTTTTTGGGCGACTCCATCCTTGTCCTTGTTCCGGTGGTCTATTTCTTGCAGTTAAGCCGATTCCGACCTCCCCTAATGATGTGTTTTCTTCGCTACTGGTGGTAGGCTTTAGAATTTAGAGTCGGGCCGCCTCCCTTCGGACAGCAGCATAGGTAGACTCTACTGAAGGGGTCTTCTCTTGCATCAAAAGATCTCTTCTAATGACTTCAAATTTTTCATATATCCCTGTTAGGAACTGATATAGTCTCTGTTCTTGTTTAATTTTGTTGAGGGTTGCAATATCATCTGAGCATTTCATAGGGTTCGGTTGCTTTCTGTCAATCGCCATCCATATAGCTTGTAATTTGTTCCAGAAATCCTCTAAGGTGTCATTTCCCTGTTTCTGTGTGTTTGCTTTTCGGTGTAAATCATAGATTTGCATCGGGTCTGTGCCGCTTCCATAGGTAGTAGCCAATCCCTCCCATAAAGCCTTGGCGGTTGGGAACTAGGAAATATTGTTTATCAAACTAATCTCAATATTTGAATTATCTAGGTGAAGACAGTTTGGTCTGCCTGTTCCCATTTTTCATATGCTGGTTCTATCTCTTGTGGTGTCGGATGTATACTTGTCAGATGACTATTCTTTCCTCTGCCACCGATAGCTTTCTTCATGAGTGTTACCCACAATGGATAATTGTCTCCATTTAATTTGAGACCAATTGACAAATTGTCAAGATTGGATTGTGTTTGTTGAATCCCTAGGCCATTACGAAGCATGTTTGCAATTTGCAAAGTTAGCTCATCAGTAATGGTTGAGGAGTTATTCTAGTTTTGATTCATGTTGTTGCCAATTTCATCATCTGAAAATGACATTTTTGGTTTTTTGTTTTGTGGTGTTTTTCGGATGTGAGGGGTAATGGAACAATGATGTTGGTTTTTAAGTTTCCAGGATCTAACACTGCTCTGATACCATCTTGCAATGATATCGAGGGTTAAGAAAGGTTGGACAAGGATATGATAACTATGAACAAGAAAGAATAAAGAATATGATAACATGGAAGAAGGTTTTTTTATTGAATGTGTATCTCTTTGTTTACAATAGCTCACTTAATATAAAATTTTAGGAAACTAAATATGGAAATTATTCTAAATAAATATATTTGATATTCTCTAATATTCTACTAATATTCTCTGATACTCCCTTGATTATCTTTGATATTTTACTAATTTGTTTCTTTGATACTCCTTTAATTATCTCTCTGATATTTTTACCGATATTCTCTGATATTCTCTGATATTCTCTTGATTATCTCTGATATTCTACTGATTTGATTTGTTTCCATAATAATAATATTCTAACACCTTCTATGAGAATCTTGCGCTACTTGAAGCAAACAGTGAAACTCAACTCAAAGGGTATAGTGACTCCGACTAGACTAGCTATGCTAATACTAAAAATCTGTCACTAGATATATTATTTATTTTGAAAATTCTCCCATTTTTTGGTGTTCTAAAAAGCAATATACTGTGTTTACGAGTTATTCTAATACTGAATATAGAACTCTGGCTAGTACAACTTGTGAGATACAATAGTTAAAATATCTTCTTGATGATATTGGTATCATCCACAAAAGTCTGTATTGCTCTATTATGATAACTAATCTACTATCCAAATAGTTTCTAATCAAGTCATACATAAAAGAACAAAATGCATTGAAATAAATTGTCATATTGTTAGAGAAAAAGTTAACAATGATATGCTAAAACTTCTATGTATATCTACCTATGTATATCTATCAAAGTTCAACTTAATAATATTCTTAAAAAATCCTTATCTCCTCCTAAGTTTAATAACATATATTCTAAAGAGAAAATGTTCAATTTATACTTTCAACTTAAGAACTCTTAACTTTAATTATTTAACTTTACTTTTAGAGTCTTCTAGAGTTTTGTCAGTTATAACGATCTTTTCCATAACAAAGTATTTAAATATTCTACTGCACATAATTGAACTTACTGGTTTATATTAATAAAAGTTGTCTATTTTTTCCTTCTTTCATTTTTTTTTTATTTTCTTTGGCTGTTGTTCTTTTTATTTTAGTTTTCACTTGTGTTTCTTTTCCTGTTTATCTTTATTCTCTATGAAGTTACAAAATTGTATATTTTTATTTATTTACTTATTTATATTTTTATATTTATTAATTTTATATTTTTATTTATTCTAAATAATTATAGTGTGGTTGTTATAAGTAATACAAAATTATTTTAAAAAACTAAGTTAACAATGAAAACTAGTTGAAACTACAATATTTTAAAATTGATTATTCTTGTTGTTTAATATTTTAAAAGGGTATTAGGTTAGTTCTTTTTGTTATTAGAATCACATTCAGCTTGACCTATTTTGTAAGTTTTGAACCCAAAACCAACACAACTGGACTAAACACATTAAATAATAATAAATAATATTGTAATTAATATTCAATTTATTTCATATTTTATTAACTAGACATATAAAAAAAATATTTTAAAATTAGTGTGAGATTGTCCAGACCTGATCTAACTCAATCCCTATGCAATCTTATTATACATTAGATCAATAAAAAATATGAAAAAAAAATTAAAAAATAAATAAATATAGTACAATACATATATACACACAAACTTGTGTGATTTTGAAAATTTATTATTCTTAAAAATACTTTTACTTTATTTCAATAAACAATTATTTTAATTATCTTTCTTATTTATTTCTTTTCAATCAATTTCAACTTTTTTTTCTCTTTTATTTCTTTTCTATCCCTATTTATTAAGGAAAACATTGTGAATTTACTTGGAGTGAAAGACCTGGAAAGAAGATAAAAAGATGCAAAAAGAATGATTTTTTTTTATAGAAAAAAAAAATAAAAATTGCATTGCTGTGATGGACTATTTTCTTTGTGAAAATATGAACAAAAAAAAGAAAAATTAGAATGTCCAACACAATTAATTAAATTATGTATTTTTTTCATTCCTCCTAAACTAAGCAATATTTATTTTACTTTATTTTTTTATGTATTCTTTTCATTCCTCCTAAGCTAAGCAATATTTTTCACTCATTAATGTTCTCGCCTGTTTTTTTTCACTCTACCAAATATAACATTAAGATCTGGTGTCGTTTCAATAATTGTAAATTCAAAATTTGGTCCATATCATTTGCGTAAATAATCAACTATGTCATACAATGCCTAAATCAACAGCAATTTCACTTTCTGTTGAATTTATTTTTAAAATATGTAAAAAAAAAAATGTACCAAATATATCCTATTATTTAATTTGACAGAACCATTTTTAGTATTAAATTATATTGTTTAAAAGCTAATTTGATACTGATTTATGTTAAGGTGTGAAGTAATAAAGCTTTGTTTATACTGTTTACTCTAGTAACTCCCTCTCTGAGGCTACAGAAGTCCTGCTTGCCAAACATAATATTAAAAAGATAACTTTCAAGTTCTATTTGCAACCTCGGTGGGTTCCATTCACCAAATATTTTAGTACATATAAGAGATTAAACATGCACTATAATCTGAACTATGGAAATAAGCTAACAAAACTGAATTGTGGCCAGGGATGTATCAGCACACATAATCAGAAGATCACTGGCCAAAACTAATATTAAAAAGTGTGAGTTGACTAATTACAATAACAAATATGATCATCAAAGGAAACCAAAAAAATGAATCTCCCCTATCCACAGAACAGGAAAAATAATATATCACAGCCACCAGCTCAACCAGACGAAACTTTGGAAACCGAACAAAGTTTGTCTCTCGTCTTCACTACACATCTTTCCACCGCCAATCCTGCAAACATCATCCAGACCTCTTAGCTAAGAGAACAAATAAACGGTCATAGGGTAGCCCGTTAATTAATTCAGTCAAGTAAAAGTTCAAAGGTGGCAAAAGGAAGCTAGTGTAGCCTCAGCTACGCATGCATGCATACATACATGGAAAGCACCAGAAAACATAAATCACATAAAGAACCACCCGAGCATTTAGATAACAAGAAGCAACACTAGACAAAGACACAGATACTAGGAAAAACACAAATATTGCCATATTAGGAATTGGGAAATGGATAAGCCGCAGTGGTATTTTCAACAGCACCTCCTCCTGCAGCTACAAACCCAAGGGCCGAACGTTTTCTCAGAACATTTACTTTTAATATTTTAAAATGAAAAAAAAAATTAATAAGGGCACGGTTGTTATGATCCTGTGAAATGACAGCCATGGTTCGGTAAAATTGATATTACACGATTAATTCACACATGCTTCTAGAAAAATAGAGAAACCGTCAACTTACAATAAAATAGTCCAGCTTCTAGAAAAATAGACCATGGTATATGCTGCTTCACTTATTTATATTCTTCTTTTTGGTGTAAATATGTTTAGTTTATTAAAGCAGAAGTTGCTTCATTAGAATCAGGTATAGTCTTATCAGGGACTTCTTTTGATAGATATCACAGGCATGAAGACACAAGTGTACATATATAGTTATGGTCGCATGGAATAGTCTCATTCAAAAGAAACAGCAATAGCTCAGATAAATAGCAGTACTTCACAAAATACACCAATTATCCGGATTTAAAGCATTGAGGCTTAACCAGATCAAATATTTCACAGACACCGGATATTCATAATACACCAGCATATGGTGATCCCAATATTAAAGCAGTGTGACTTAAGCCAGCTCAAATATCACCCAAACACACAGGCAAACAATAATCTAAAAACCTATTATAAATATGAATAGAAATTACCTCAATTCCCGTCAACTCTGTGATTTTTTCCCTGCAACAATCTGGAATATCCGGAGGCCCCTGCTGAATGCTTCATTGAAAAGTATTCTGGTTTGCATATTCTGAAATCCGGGCAGCCATGATAGGAGTGCCACAGGAGCCATAACAATGACTCCGAACATTATGTCATATAGACGAGCTACTGAAACCACACCATCCCAAATGATAGTGGACTGCAAAAATGGTCGGAATACTTGGGCAATTGATATCAGGCCCCAACCTGTGGGAACGAATGCCAACAGGCTAGTAAAAATATCAATGAATTTGAATTTGGTGAATTCCAGCAAAATAACTATCACGAGTATTGCAATAATTATGACAAGGAACTGGACCAGCCGATAATAGATGTGCTCTCTGGCTGCGTATTTGTTCCGGGCATACACTACCACAACATAAATCCCAGATATAACAAGCACATAAATCCAAGATAGCAAGTAAACGGCAATACTGGTACTTCCACCAGAAATGCCAAGCTGATACACAATTCCATATTGGAAAAAGAAGAATCGAAGGTCTAAGATTATCTCCAAAAGCTTTCCCCAAAGGCCAGTCAACTTCAGATGATCCTGTTCTTCATACCACCACCTTTCCCAGCTCTGTTCTGCTTTAGCGAACACACTTCCACTGTACCAAATCCAGTTCATAAAATCATCGAAGTCATAAACAGTTTTTAACCAATCAAAGCCAGAAGGATTGAACACAAATGGCGCCATAATCCATGACACTACTAAGAACCAACTAGTGATGGTCAAGGCTATATAAACAAAAGTGTCAGTTGCTACAGGACTATGTGATGCATAAATTACAAGTATTAGCCCCAACTCAATTGCTTTCACAAAATGGCTACGAGCAAAGAGCCTATAGATTTCGGCAAATCTCTTGTGCTCAACAACAAAACCACGGCCAGTAGCTCGATATTTAGCCCCGCCATGCAGAACAGTCCTACCAAAGAAATGACTACGAGTGCCCATTGAGAATGTGTAAAAAACTGATGAAAGCTGGAGCTGCATTGTCAAGAAATCCCAGATAGCTTGAAGGAACCCATGCTCAAGGGAATTTTCTACAATCATAGGAAGGGCAGTGAAAAGTCCAAGTTGGATGATGAACTGTTGATTCAAGATGGTACCAAGTGCTTTATTGTTATTGCTGTTACTTTCCATTGCATTCTCAACACCACTGAGCGCAAGATATAGTCGACCCCATAAAAATGCATATACAGTCAGAATAACCATCATAGTATTGAAGAAGAACCCCACAGTAGTATAGAAGAATGACAGCATCCGGAAAAAATCCAGCCTATGTCCCAATCTGTACACATCTCTACTTAGGATTTGCTCCCCGTTTCCACTAGCAACCTTTGCTTCAAACATTGATACTTGATTCAACCCAACATCCCTTCCCTTTCCAACCTGAATATATTCATGGTGAGTGACATTACCTCCACGAAGAGTACAATTAAATCCAGCAAAGATGTCCTCACTTATGTTGATCACTCTGGAAGCTTTACTGATACCACCTCGAGTCAAGAACCAAAATCTGTCAAATACATCTGGGTGACCATAATGCATTCTAACCTTCAAAGGATTTGCCAAAACCCTCTGCCCTAAGGTGACAAAACTTGTTTCCTGAGCTGACATGAACCAAGCAAGAGAAGAAACAGAACCAGTAAAAATGTGTTCCCTAACTCCCAAAATAGTGGGTCTCCGGATACCATAGTAATGCCTGTATTCTTCCAAGAGATTTCGCATTTTAAGAGCTTCCTCAAAGTAATTGTCCTGATTCATATCAATAGTCTGGACAGCATCACCACGAGTGAAGATGATGGCATGATTTTGATTTTCTGGCTTTCCTTCCCCAAGCTTCAAGGGCCCAGGCAACTTTACCCGGTAAATTTCCACCTCCCTCTGCAACTGTTGGTCATACTTAACAAGAACAGAGTAATACTCCTTCTCATCCCTTCCAGTGGTTTTCTCATCAACATAAGCAACTCGAAGAGCCTCATTATTTTGCATTAGATACAAAATTTCATCAGCGTGAGGATCCTTCTTTTCCTTCTGAGTTCCATATATCTGACAAGCAATCACATACGTGAATTTCATTAAAGCAGTCCCATACTCATGGCCTTTGAATAACAGACTAACTGAACTGCTTGCTCTACTTAAACTCTTAGAAGAAGGTGACCTTTCAGAGTTGGCACTCCTTAAGCTATCTGGTCTCATTGAAACAAGTTCACGGGCACCTTCACGAATATCCATTTCTGATGCAGAATCCAGAAAAGTCAACATCTTGAGAGCCCGATAGTAGTACATCATTCCTCTAACTGTCCGGGATAGGGTTTGGCCCCTATAGGAAGCCCAGAGCCTCAAATCCCTAATTTTATCAGTCCAAAGATCACTGTCTTTTGTCATTCCCTCCCGACGCATCCTCTCCATAAAATTTTTCCATTCATCAGCATATATAGTCTGCAAATAGTACAGGATTGAAACCCCATCTTCATTCTCATTTCTGAGTTGTTCTTTGCTGTATAACACTTCTTCACTATAGTAAGGTGTTAGCACACTGAAAGCCATCATTTTCTCAACTTGGGGTGCATGGCGCATGTTCATAAAAAGTGAGTTACTGAAGAAAGCAATTCTCCGTCTAGCTTCTAAATTTACTGGAATGTTTTGCATTGAGTCATTGGACGTAAGAATTGTGAGCAAGCGCCGAACCTGCCTATAGAAGTTCTCATTGCTGGTGTCAGGTAACTGAATGGCATTCTCAAAAAGTAGACCTGAAGCAGGATTCTGTTGAGCCAAACCATCCTCCTTTAGCTGTTCAGGATTTCTTTGCTCCTTGAAAAAGTCTCGGATAGCAATCTCATAAAGGGCTTGAAGGGTATTCACCACTTGGTTAGGATCTTTGACAGGCCTGTTTAATAACTGAACAAGTTTGATCAACCTGTTGTGGAGCTTAGGCAGAGCAGTTGTATTGAACAATTTAGTAAATTTTTCAATCTCAAGAGAGTGACCAATTTCCTGAAACAGAACAATCACAATAGAATGCTCTTCAGTGTTGTGCTTGATAATCTCAAGAAGCAAGTGCTTGACACTGTCATAAGCTTCAATGACAGCACACCGTCTGTATTCACTCTTGCATATCTTCTTATAGAGCCTCTTATCACTATCATCAACCAGTTCTTTGGCCTGACTGAGTGCCAACAGTAGCTCATTGCAGAGTAGAAAACATGGCCAGCGGATTACCCTGACATTCCAAGAGTTCTCAGGCAGCTCCAGCAACTCAAACTCTTTGTCAGATATAATATCCTCCTCCCTAAAAGACAGAATTATTTCATTCCATATCAAAGCAAACTTGTTGGCCTCAATCTGGTTAGACTCAAGCTTCCTATAGGGCCGACCAAGCCCATACCTGAGCTTCAGCCTGTGAATCGCATCCTTAAACTTACTCTTAAATGTTCCTCTTGTGTTCAATAACTGCTCCTCCGGCATGAGATTAAACTGAATTGCACTAGCAAAAAACTGGAACCTCAATTTCAGCTGTTGCATATTTCTTATCTCACCCAAGTGTGCAAACAACCCCACACCTGCCCCAGCAAAAGAAGAGTATATCGAATACCAAATCTGTATATCCATAAGATAAATCAACACAACTGGAAGCCACAACAACCCAACAGCAAGCCGATTGCTGTTATGAAAAAACTCATGCCATTCGTAGTTAACATTTTTCAGGTCCAACACTGCCTTTGACGGAGCAATCATGGGTTTCACCTGCAAAAAGTAACTGAAGCAAAATTTCGTGGCCAGCACCACAACCCAGAAGATTGAATACTTCACATTGTCCACAAGACCTTCCCTCAAACCACGTCCCACAAAGCTCCTGCTCTGAAACCACCATGACAACATGTAGAAAATCCTCCAATTTGTGTTCTCCACAAAATTCCTAATCCAAGGAAGCACAAAAAGAGCCAAAGCCAGAAGCTCCGGAATAACGAAAACAAACACAACCTCCAGAAAGTTCACCACCCGATTATTTGCCGCTGGTGACCACCGTCTATCCTGGTTCCTCTGCGTCCAAATCCGGGCATAAAACACACCAAACACAACAATCCAGGCAGCAGCCACAACACACTTCAGCACCATCCTCACTCCAAGCCCAATTGTCTCCCGCGACACCAACCTATACTGCATCCCCACATCAAGCAAACTCTGAAGAAACCTCAAACCACTCCAAGTGAAAAAGATAGTCAAAACCCTGACTTGCACAGTCCTATCCTCCAAAGCCTGCCAAGGGTAACTCTTCTCTTCCCAAGCCACAATGATAGCAGCCTGAAGAAATAATATTAACATCACCCAAAGCCTATCAAAACTCCTAAACAAATTCCAAAACGACCTCTGCTCCACAAACCCAGTCTTCCCCACATGCTTCCCACCACCAGCAGTAACAAAGAAGTTACTCCCAATATCAAGAGGCCATTTCAGCTTCTCAAAACACCTCCTACTCCAAAAATATTCATTAATATCATCATAGTTCCTCCAAGCACTATGAGGAGCAGTACCATTCCTACTACTATCAACCTCACGTTTAATAGTCTCATAAATAGGCTTCACAACCAAGTTCAAAAACGCGTTCTCACCGGAAATCGAGGGCATAACCGGCTGCCCGGTGTTCTCGTCGATGAAATCTTCCAAAATTCTGTTCAACTCGTTCGCCATGTTGTGGAAGATATAGCAGATACACTCCGGCATGAAGCGAAGATTTGCGGCCTCTCCCCAGATCAGGAGGTACAGCGACACGTAGAGCAGCTCACGTCGAAGGTCGTCACCGGAGCCACCACGCCGGTTGTCGGAGATCCAGATGTTAGACTTCTTCCCGAGGTAGGAGCACCACGACCCGTAGTTTTTCAACAGCTTCTTGCGGAACCGCCGGAGAACGCCGGCGTCGAGCGTGTCGATGTTGTCCGGCGGCGGCGTGAGGCGCATCTGAGCATTCGCGAGGTGGAGAACCAAATGCTCGCGCTGGTTCCGAACGTTGTCCCGCTGGAAGCCGAAAAAGAGCGCAAGCCAGTCGAGAAGATCCATGTTCGACCGCCATTGCCCGAACGGAGGTCGTCGGAGGTCCCCGACTGCCCGCAGCGCCGCCGCCGCCGCGCGGACCTCGGGGAAGCGCAGCGACGGGTGGTCCGCGAGCAGGTTGTGCACGGGGATGATATTGAAAGGCTCTTCGTCGCGACCTCGAGCGCCGGCAGCCGGCGGCGGAGGGTGACGGTGGCGGAGACTCATAGCATGGGAATCGAAACCCTAGAAGAAAGATGAAACTGTAACAAAAGTTAGCAGAAGCAGTAGTACTATACAGTAACGGGTTTTGAAGTTGAAGAAGGTGCTGAAAGTGTGAGGGGTATAGTTAGTTACAGAGAGAGAAAGAAAGAAGAGAGAGAAAGAGAGAAGATGGTGAACGGTGATGATGGCTAACGTGCGCAGTGGTGAAAAAGCTCAGGGGAAGAAGAAACGGCGCCTCAGAAGCGCGTTGAGATATTTTTCACTGCCTCTTAATTGCTGAATTAATTAAACGGATTAAATATTTTGCTAACCTATATATTTTCAACTTTATCGTCTTTTTTGAATTTATTTTTGGATTTACTTTCATTAATTTACCCAATGAAAATTTTGGTGACCTCTGAAATTTGACTTGGTCTTTTTCTTGCATCGCTTTCACCGTCGTTGTCTTTTTTTATTATTCTTTTCAATTTTTATTGTCGCGTTCAATTTATGGATCGTGATCCCTGAATTTTGAAAATAAAATTTCAATTTACAATTATGATTGACTAATTTAATCAAATTTGGAAAAACAAAGAAAATAAAATTTATACGTTGACGTGGTGATCATGTGAGAATATCCCCTGCCGCCATGTGTAAGATGCAGCTTCTCACAAGGTAAGATAATCTATGCAATAACAAACATTAATTCAAGATAACATTTTTTTCTAATTATACCCTTAATTCATTAATATGTAAAAAACAAGGAGAGATGAAATTTAATAATACATAATTAAAATTAAAAGACTAAAATATAATATACAATTTACTTAAAGTTACATTAAATAATAATAATAATAATAATTTTCTTAATTTAGGAAAACCTTAAAATTAAAACACTATTATAAAAAAAATTGAGGAATAATTCCTACGAAATTTATGCATAAAAATACAGTTTTTAGAAAAGAAAATGAAGTTTATTTCCTTCTTTCTGTGAGAAATGTTGTTGGGTACAATGAAGTTAGAAAAACATTACTCCTATAAAATTAAAAAAAAAAAAAAAGTAAGATTCTCAATCAATGGCCAACAATAAAGAAAGTTTGTTTACTTTCTCTGATTTCAAGGATTCTCCACTCTTTTATGACTAGAAATCATGCTCGTATTATTGTTAATGCAAAATTAATTTCAAAATTAGATAGAGATAAGATCAGTGAGACAAGTGTTGGAATAAATTATGTTTAAATATAAAAATGATTTGTTTTGAATGTTAAAATATGGCCGAAATAATTTGGTATTATAAATTGGACGGCATTGGAAGGTGAACTGAATTTGAAAATAAAGAAAAGTGAAAAGGTAACGTAACGTGCAATTTGGATGGCTGAGAGAGACAAACGCTACGCGCTTCTCTCGTTTCAAAACCAACCACTGAAGCGTATATAAAACAACACCACTAGGGTTTTCAATCTTGATAGCGAACACAAGAGGGTTCGTATAAAAATAAAAATAGAAAACAGAAAATAGATTTCAATATGTTAGAATATTTTTAATTTAATCGTTAAAAATGTGTTAGAATAAAATATTGGAAAGATATTTTTAGTCTTTGTATTTTCAATTAAATGTAATTATATTAGCTTGTATTAATAGATTTATTTGACGAAATGATGGGATATTATCATTTACATATTGTAATGACAAATATGAATTAAAAAAACTGCATTTTCATTTTTATTATATTTGAAAATTAATTATCACAGTAAAGAAATGAAATTATTCTCGCGTAGGACTGGATAACCTGATAAAGGAATTGTGAGATTTACCTTTTAAACTTTTAAAAAACACATAAATTTTGGTTTTACGTTATTTTTTTTACTTTAAGAATATATAATATTTTCTAAATTTCATTTATCATATCCGTTTAGACTATACAATCAAATGAAAAAAAAAATGAAAACACTAATAGTTAAAAATGACAAATAATTTATACTCATATCTATGAACTTGAATATAAATAAGAAATCATTTAAATTGATTAGATATAATTATAATTTAGATAATATGTGATCTTTTAAATTAAATATAGAAATATACAATACGAACTCCTCATTCTAAATTATTGAAATATCTTTAATTTATTTAAAGTTTTATTTTAAAATGCATATAATTGTAAAATTTTTATTATCATATGATGTTAAAGAGAAAAAAAACTGTGTAGTATCTTAGGTTGAATTGTTAATCATATAATATTTATTTATTTTTATTTTTATTCTTTAAACATATTTAATATGAGTGTATTTAATAAAAATTAAAAACAACACTATATATCAATATGAGAAGTATGAGTGTTTGTTTAGAAATAAATATAATTGAATTTACATCTATATTGATGTATTCCTGCAAGCAATAATTAGTTTTTCTTAAATATGAAAAGTTTCAAAGAAACTAATTCTATAATAGCTAAATTCATAAAAAAAAAAATAATCCATATATTTTTTTTTTCCTTTTATATTATTGCTAAAGCTGTTACCCTGACATATACAACGTCTTAGCTTTCTGGCAGATGAATTGTCCAACGGAAAAGTGGGTCCCACTAAATTGGACCATAATCATAACGGATGTGGAGCCTAGTATTTGACTTCCTCTAGTCTTAATGGTTAAGAAAAATAGTTAAAAGAAAATAAAAGGAATCAGGTAAAGTGAGGATTAAATTCCTTAAATAATATCATGATCAAATAATTTTACTTCACTAAAAAAATTTATTCCGAAAATAATCAATTACGTAATATTATGGTAAATAAGACCGGACAAATATTATTTTTAAATATACAAAAATAAAACCTTAAATCTATTTAAAAATACATTTACAATCGAAGTATCACTTACCTATATTTACCAAATTTTACGTATGGTCAAATTCTTAAATTTTATAATAAATAAATATTTTAAAAGTCATATTTAAGCTTATTTTTAATTAATAGATATTATAAAACAAATCATGATATTGTATTAAAACTGAAGTCTAAACTCTTTTCATACAAACATTTTGCTTATCAAAATGCATAATTTTCTCTTTATATAGCAAGAATTTAAATACAAAAGTATATTTAAATTCCGACTATATACATAAAAAATCTTATGAAGCTCTATAAAACAAATAAAGAAAAAATTATGGCCAGTGTAAAACTATTTATAAGTGTATAAAAACATAAATTATTAAATTTAGGTTTTTAATAGATTCAGAAATACACAAATTCATTTCAAATAATATTTGATAAATTCTAGTTATATAATAATAATAATAATAATAAATAATGATAATGGTGTGTTTAAAATATGATAAGGTTTATATTGGACCCCTAAACATTAAAAACATTAATGAAAACATTTGCAACAAAACAAACTTAATAATAATACACAAGTCAGATAAAATAAAAGTGATAATGAAGATGTAAGACAAAAATAATTCTAGAATATAAAAAATCTAAAATTTAGTTTTAGATATAAGTAATATAATATTTAAATATTTTATTATTAAAAGTAAAAATTTTATATAAATAAAAAAATCAGTTATTCAGTCTCATTTTTATAAAAAATTATTAATTATCTCTCGTTATTCTTTTTTTTCTTTACCTTATTTCGGAGATCAACTTAAATTTCTAACTTCGAGTAGAATGATGGATCGAATTTTTTAATAAAATAAGTTCATTTCTTTTACTTTATGTATGATTTTCCAAAACTCAATTTATAATATGGTATGAGTAATATTTATTTTAAAATGAGGACCCTTTAATAAATAAATTAAAAACATAAACAAAACATATAAAACTGATTAGCCCTGGTGCAGGAGGCTTCTGATCAGGTATGTTGACTCTAGTGCCAACATACAAAGTGCATATTCGATGTTCTTTAAGATTAAATTAAATACGATTCAGTTTTTATTGTTTAATTTAATGTACAGTATAAATAAGGTAAGATTAATTTTAGATCGTTTTTTAACTAATTTAAGAGTAAATTTAATTATTAAGGATTTAAAATCTATGAGCAAACACTTAGAGTTAAAATAACAGTAGAATAAAAGAAAAATTGTGATTAAAATGCAAAAAATTAAAATAGACAATAAAAATAATAGAGAAATAGATTGGCAAGTGCTTTCAATAATAAATTCTTTGTTAACTTATTAAAATTATTATTCTTTAACATTAATTATATTTAACAAAATCTTATTAATAAAACAAATATCTACCTCATTATATATAAAATGATAATTTAAAAGGTTAGGATATCAAATAAAACATTATTATATTTATAGATATTACTTGTATTTTATTAAGTTGTCTTTTTTAATTTTTTTCCTTTTCTCAATATATTTTTATTCATTTACCATTATTGTTATTACATAGTTGGTTTTAACCTATAATAAAATTTATGTTTAAGTGTTTTCTTTAACAGTACCACAATCATTACGACGGAGAAAAAAAAAATTTTTAACCCAACAAATTTAAAAAACTCACACCACAACAAAGAATACTTTAGGAATGGATGAATCCGAAAGCCGATTTAGGAAATTGTTTTTGAAATTACCTATTTAAAAGAGAGGTATCATTAAAAACATTTCTAAAATAGACAGATTCGGAAGTTATTTCTAAATTCAGAAATTGATTTTCAAATTTACCTATTTTAAAAGTAATTTTTTTAGAAAAATGAATTTCAAAATAGATAATCTGAGAAGTCAAATTCGGATTTATAAATAATTTCCAGAATTGTCTATTTTAGAAGGTGTCAAAAAATATTATTATATCATTAATTATCTCATTATATCTTTATCTATTTTGAAATTACTTATTTCGAAAGCAAAAGTATCAAAATAATTATATCATTGCTTATTATAAAATTATATCAAAATAATTATATCATTGTCTATTCTGAAATTATATCAAAATAATTATATCATTATCTATTCTGGAATTATATTATTATATAATTATATTATTATCTATTTTAAAATTTTTAAATAAATAATAATATAATTATTTTAATATATTCATTTTCAAAATAGAAAATTTTAAAATTGACAGTAAAATAATTAATAATATAATGATTCTATTACATATTTAATTCCTAAATAGGCAATTTAGCTGAATCCATAATTGGCTTCTTAAATTACCTATTTCAAAGTTTATTTTTTAAAAATTTATTTTAAAAAAAATACTTTTGAAATGAACAAATTCAAAAACTAATTCTAGAACCGAAAATAATTTTTGAAATTAACTATTTTGAAAAGAAGATGTCATTAAAAATATTTTCATATTTCTGGATCCAGAATTAGACTTCCAGATTTGCATATTCCAAAAATATTTTTTTTTTTAAATAGTTAGGAGCACAATAATCTTTTTAAACAGGCAGTAAGGAAAAATTTACTTGGAGGTGGCCCTAAGAAACCTTAGAGGTGCAAGAAGAAGCAATTTGAGCTAGGACAGGTTAGGAAGTTAGTCCAATCACTTTCTAATTATTTTTAAAAATCTTGATTCATATATAAATTAAGTTACACACATCACTTCTAATTTATAATATTAATACATATTTGCATCTTGAAATATAATAAAAATTAATATTTTAAACTGTTTTTATTTTAATTTTTAGTTACATATCCTTACTCATCTTTAATCCGCAGGTTTAATGGGTCAGACAGAATGAATTAAAACAAATTAACAGATTAAAAACACCAATTTTACATTGTTATATTTTGCTGAACCTAACAATCCATTGTCACCGCAAATGATAATTAAATTCAAGAAAAATTAGGATAAAATCCTCTCCTCTACCATAACTCTCAGAGTTGGGGGCTTGCGTGCTCTTCACCTAGCTACCAACACAAAACTTTATCGTTACTTAATATTTGATTAGTCATATGAAAATTATATTTCATTGCACTTAATATTCTTACAGTCCATAAATTTGTTAGAAAAAAAACTTTGACTTGTGCTGAAATAAGCCGAAACAATATTTGGGAGAGCTTCCAAGAATTGATAATATGCATAATTTTTATAGTATTTATAATCAGAAGCTGTTTTTATTTGGATAGATTTATGGTAAGATGGAACCAATGGTTTTAACAATCCATATTCAACTCGATGTATAGACACTGGGCACGATACACAGAGAGAGAGAAAAATAAACTTCTGTATTCAACAATAAAAAAGTAAAGAAAGAAGTTAATTCTAAATTAATTAATCAAAACAAAAATTAGTTTTAAATTATGCAATTTAAAATGTAACTTTAAATTTCATAATCTAGAAATGAAAAAAATAATAATTTTAAATTGTAAAATTTGAATGTATTTCTATTTACAATTCAAAAGTAAAAAAAAGAAATCTTAATTAATTTGAAATTGTAAAGAATTAATTCTTGTACATGGCAGAATTTTGTTTTTCTAATAAAACCAATGTAAAAAGATATTTTTGACATTGGAGGGGTAGAAAACATCGAAATACATACAAAGAATTGCCTCATGGACCATATTACTACAGTTTAGAAAGTACAAAAATCAAAACCACCAATTTTAAAATATAAAGACTAGAATCAACCTTTACTAATGCTTCGAAGTGTTACCCCTATAATTTGTTTCCTGTTTCCTATATGTTGTTATGACTAATAAAAATATATATCGAGCAAATAAAGTAAATACTCTCTTTACTGGTGAGATAAGAAACAAGTGGATTACTAATAATCTAAGGTTTCATATACTTGTTTAAAATATAAGTTAAAAAAATAGAAACGAGCAAGTGGAGGATTTTCTGCATAAATACTAGACAATCCTCACGTCTCGGACATTTTTTACACAGGAAGATAAAGCATCACATTACATAAAACTTTTATTCAATGCATACTAAAACACGCAATGATTTGAGGGTTTGAACACAGTATTTAGTTTGGCAGACATAGTATTGTTCAGAAAAGTTGTTGATCAGCCTGACCATCCCCTGGGAGGACCCACAGAGCTATGCACATTCAACCTGTCAAGCACCGAATTGAAATCAATGGCCTGTCCACTCTCCTCCATCCTCTGGATCACACTCACAACATGGTCACCCCTGAATCCCATGCTCACCAATTTCTCAATCAACTCATTGTAGGGATGGTTGCGGACAAACTGCGACTGGTTGGGATTTCGAACCATAAGATTATGGCTTGGGGGGTTCTGAAGGGAAGCACTTGTTGGAGGATATCCAGGTTGAGTAAAATGAGGTTGTGGTGGATGATGTGGTCTTCCTCCCTCACCCTCATACATCATGTATGCACTACTAGGAGGAGGAAGGGCCGGGAGAGAGCCAGTAGGTCCATACATTTCACCTTGTGGTGCAGGAAAAGAACCCTTCATCTGCTGGGGTGGAGGCTGCTGTGGAACTGTTCTTCCAGCTCCTCCATATCCATATGGTATTGTGTCAGCACGGCTAGATCCTGGTGGTGGAACTCCTGAATATGGCACTTGCATGGGCATGCTGTTCGGTAGAGTTTCTGCAGGTGATGGGTTTGTTGCTTGGTTTGGTGGCTGGTATGGAGGGTACATAGCTGGAGAGGGGGGTCTTGTTTGAGATTGCATCGAGGGTGGCTGAGGTGATGGCACCTGCTGTGACCATTGCTGTTGCTGCTGGAGCTGCTGCTGTTGTGGCTGTTGCTGTTGCTGCTGATAGTGAGAAAATTGTTGCACAGGTGGGGATGGCGTTACTTGAGATGGTGTTGGTTGTGGGGCCACAATTTGGGGAGTTCGATATTGTTGATCAGAAGGTAAATACTGGTTCTGGGGGAGCTGAGGCACGGGTGGATTCTGCAGAGGGGTGGGAGGCAGGTAATAAGCAGGCTGCTGAGGGGCTTGGGTCACATTTGGTGCAGGTGCCTGAGCCTGAGCAGGAGGTGCTACAGGCTGCTGCTGAGGGGCAATTTGATGAGGTAGAGCAAGAGCCAACTGCTGGTTGTTTGCATCAGATGCATTGTCAGTTTTTTTAGGATCTGTGGTTGGTGATGATCTCTCCTCATTCGACTGTGAATGGCTGGAAGAAGATGATTCTTTCTGAGCAAGTTGAAGCTTGGCTAATTCTTTCTGAGTGTCTGCCAGCTCTTGCTTGTCTCTTAAAATTTGTACAGACCTGTGAACCTACAGAAGCAACATAAGAGAATTTAAGGATTTATATCTCTCCGAAGAGTTGATTTCCAACAAAAATAAAATGGTGCCTTTTTATCCAGGTCTAACTTTGGTAAAAGGTTTTGACTGTTGATTACATAGGTACCTTTTGCTAGATTACATTTCTGCAAGGATAATGAGATTTGTGTTTTGAAATGAGTCAGAGTAAAGGTGCTACTCCGGTGGTAATGGTGTATGCATATCATCTAGGTACATATCAAACACATGTATGTTACAGTGCATCTACGCACCTGATACATTCTTTTTAATTTCAAGTTGAGTACACACTATGATTCTTTTGAATATCTAATGATGAGCAGATAAAAATGGATTAATATGGAATAGAATAAAAACAACTACCTTAGATATTTTTCGGCAAGAAAGAGTATTCCATTGTTGGAAAGTGAATGAAACAGAATGAATTACTATGACTAGTACTCCCATATTACCCTAATTCATACAATTCGGGTGTCTTTGGAAAGAAGGAAAGAAATAGATGAGAAATAAAATAGATCAATGAATGTTCATTTTAAGAGAAATAAAGAAATATGAAAAAAGAAAAGGAAAAAAAAATATAAAAAAAAAATATCCCTTGTTAATTGACTTTTAATTCACACGACCTATTGTGATTAGTGAAAATAAACCATTATACATTATTGGTGGTTTAACACCATCAGTAATGTATTGTGCCATTTTGAACAGCAAAAACAACCGTCAGATAGTGCACAATTTCTCACAGTTTCAAACCCCACAATGTCCATTTGTCTCCCCACTCCAAATTCCATATAGCATAGCAAGGAAACAAAGGTGAGGCTCCACACCTATTTTTTGTTTCCTCCCATTCCACCTAACCAAACAAGAGAATTCCCCATTTCTCATCTATTTCATCTCTCCGTCCTCTCTATTTCCCACTCATTTCCTCTTTACCAAACATGTGCCAAAAAAAATAGTGAGAGAAGAAACTAACGATTATAACAGCCATTTAATTTCAATAGAAACTAAATTATATTAGTAATGAAATAGTGCACTTGGACAGAGTTGAGTTAGAATTCGATACTTCAAAATAATATCATTCTAAAAAATGGCCCTGAGAAGTACCAACTTTTCAATGCAAATAGAGACATGAGGCAATTATCCTTTACACTACTTTTGAATAAGACAATAAAATTCTGGTAAAAAGGTTTACAGCCTCCTCCTCAAAAAGTGATCACCTATGCATGTTTGTGCACAAGACTAAGGATATCAATAATCATTAACTATTGTTTGTATATATATTTCTGTCTTTCTGGTGCTATTAAGTCTTGCTTATTGTTGCAATTACTTAAATATTTACTTGGTGTGGGTGATGACTGGTGGGTAGGCTTTAAGGTTGTCAAACTCTGGAGTGAACTCTAACCTATTATGAGCTCACAATCCTAGGTAGAGAAAGCAAGTTAACTCACTTTCAAACTCTTTTCTGAGTAAACTCGTAAACTCTTTAAAAATTTTGTAAACTCTCGAGTTAAGAAGCAAATCAGCAAGTTCGAAATTAACACAATATTCCCCTCGTTGACTATACTCCACAGTTTTTATTAGTACTCAAACTATTTCAAGAAATTAACTTCTGTTTGAAATGTTTTCAATTTATGAACTTGTGTTTTCATAAATTTATATACGACTTGGTCATTCATGTTAAGTTTAATCTTTAATCTGTTAACACTATTGTACTATCATACTTGGTTATTGTGGTTGCTAGTTTTCTTTACTATGAAGTTAAAATATTAAATTATAACAGTCCTAAAATATTATCTCATGCACATTCGTCACTAATAGATTTTTTATATTTTTTACGTTAAGTAAACCCTTCCAAGTTTACGAGTTAAATCTCTGAGTCATGGAAGTCTCACTAATGGGTTGGCGAAACAATCCCTGTTTGTATATCCAATAAATGGGTAGGATGGGTGGGGTTATTGTGATTAATGGAGTTAATGATCAATCCAATGTAATCCAACTTGAGATTTATCCAAACCATCAAAATAACACCCCTAGGTCCAAGTACAGGTTGATTCCATCAAATCGAAATCATATTAAGAAAAAAACTGTTATATCTCGCAGAATTGTCAATCAATATCCGTGTGTTTGTTCTTGTCTCTATTATGCTTATAAAATGTCATATAATCTGGTAGTTAACAGGTTATTATGTGACTTGATGACACTCTGGGGAAACATATCTACAGTTGGGAGGACTGCTGGTTGAGAGTATAAAAACTTTTCAATACCTCTTACGAATGGGTAAAGTAGTAAATTAATGATTATCATTATATCAATGATTTCGGTTCCATCCTAAACTGCCCAAGGTTTGGGGCGGGGGACAAAATTGGAAGACTAGATGGAATGATGTCATTAGACAGCACAGTATAATTTCGATGCTAATAAACTATTATAACTATTATAAATATTACAAATTATAGTTGTGACTTACTTCTTGAAGGTGCTTTTCAAGAGATTTCAGCCTTGAATCTTGCTCCACATGGTCACGAGTTAAATCTGATCTCATTTCTCCAATAGATTTGTCAAGATTGTAACAGTATAATTCCAACTGTGATAGCCTTGAACTAATTCCCTCTAGAAAACGCATGAGGTTGTCAGCATATTTTTTCATACTCTTCTCTACAGTCGCAATCACATCTTGGCTTAAAGAATCTTCAGGTGGATTATAGGCAGTAGTAGGAAACATTGATGTCCTAGACATCCTTGCTTTGTGAAAATCCTGCAAAATGTTTGTGGATGAGATTAGAAAAGACAGAGAGGTATAAAAGGTGCATGTGGCTCATAACCATTACAAGAAATAGACATGCATATAAGAAACAATAAGCTTGAGAATGGTCGAGAAACTCAGAAGAAAGCAAGCACAATAGTTAGGAGTAAACGAAAATCTCTGGTTACCCATAATAAGTAATTTGATTCAATGGGACAATTTCACTTTACCACTTTAAGAATAAAACAATAATTATGTTATCATTGGTCTCCTCATATTAAACTATAGTGTTTCTCTAATTTTCACCAATTCCTTTCTTGATAAGATTCATGGAATTGACCTGTTACTTACATCCATCCTCATATATCTACACCATCAAAAGTTAAATACATTAGTTTTAGTTTTGGATGTGAGGACTGATCAATTATATTCTAAAACATACTGTGAATCATGATCATCAATCTATCAGTCAAGATAAATAACTGCACAATTAAAAGCATCACAGCATCTGAATTGCCAAAACATATAGAACTGGCACACTTGGACACAATCCCTCATTGATTCTATTTCTCTCAACCGACAACCATGTTGACCCCATACATCACACACATCAATGTACTCAAATTGATGACAAAAACTCCACCAGGTGTACAGATAAAGAAAACCCAGCACTCAGCATATAGATTCACACTACAGTAGAACATTCTTTTTTCCTCTCACATCAAATCAATATACTTCTCTTCTTTCAAAGTCAAACAGCTCGTGCATTCATGCAGTCCACAGCAGAATCCACACTTCTAAAGAACTCCAAAATACCTTGGGCCGACCCAGATAAACACTCATATTTCTGTCAGCTTCACGTTCATTCACCACAAAATTTCACTAAAACATTCAATCACAACAATGAACTCACATCCTAAGATTTCACTAGCCATTACAGAACAGCATAAACCCAAAACTCAGCAAGCCGCCCCAACTTTTCCTATTTCAACTCCCAACAACACATCCACCATTCAGCAACCCAAATAAACACTCAAAAAATTAATTCAAGCTTAACAATATGTGTTGCACCAATATGTCAAAAGTAACTTCACCAACCAGAAGGAATTCCACAACACCAAAAGAATTCAGCTTCACATTCATTCACCACAAAGTTTCACTAACATACAACATCGAACTCACATCCTAACACGTCACTGGCCATTACAGAACAACATAAACCCAAACTAAGCAGGTCACTCCAATCTTTCCTATTCCAACTCCCAGCAACTCGTTCACTTTCCAGAACCAACATAAACACCCAAAGAGTAAATACAGGCCCACAAATTACCACCAAAACCACGATCAGGGATAAAGGGAACCAAAAACAAGAAAATAAAAACCTCCACCGTCAATATTACACCTTTATCACTAAAAATTGTAACTTCCCAAAACCCTAATAAAGTTTACTCTAAACGACCGAGACCCATGTTCTGAAATTGCCCTCAGAGACCATAAACGCTCGAGTCAACGAACGAATTGACGCAAAGGGCTCATGGGTAAATACACCATAGTTGAATTGGGAGCAATTACCGGATCCGTGTGATTGCCGTTGGAACTGGAATCGCGGTTGGCGTAGTCATCGTAGGAGCAGAGGATGTCATCGGAACCGAAATCAAACCCTTTGGAGCCAGAGTTTCCACGACCCGATGATCCAGACGCCATGGCCGGAGCTTGAACAGAGGATTGTATTCAGACAGAAAAGGATATGAAGAGAGAAAAAAAATCTTTAGAGAGAGAGAGAAGAAGAAGATGTGTATAGAATGCTGCGTTGTAACTTTGCTTTTCCGCAAAACCAAGTATCGTATGGGTAACACTTTTCAAAAAGGAGAAACTGTTAGGGATTTTATAGATGCATGAACTTCTAAGATTTAAAATAATAAAAATATGATAATTATATATGGTATTTAGTTATATAAATCATTTTTTTAAATTTTACTTTCTAATGTCAAATTATTTTTAAAATGTCAAATTAATTTCCAAAAGTTTACCAAAGTATATAACTATTGTATTTTTTTTTCTATATCCAAAATCTAAGTTAATTTTGGCTTTTTAAGAAGTAAATTATTATTGTTTCACACATTCAAAACAAATTCTATTTTTATTTATATGATAAAAAAATAAAAGGTGAGAGAGAATAATGTGAGAAAAACGTTTATAAAAAAGGAGAGGAATTGTGTTGGAGAGATGAGAGGATAAGGATGGGATGCACCGACCACTGTTTTTTAGTTGTTGAGAGGTTCTTGATTTTGGTGTGTAGTGTAATGTGTCATTCATTTAATATTATAAAATTAATATAATTTTATTATCTTCTCTCAAAATTTTATATTAGGACCATATGATTGACTTTTGTATTATTAGACTACCAATGTTCACAAAGCATATCATAAAAAACCGTTTCGAAAAAATGTTTAATATATTCTATATTCTAAATATTTTTAAATGTTTGATCCTAGTGGTACTTATAATAATAGATATACTAAATGTTATGATAAACATAAAAAGTATTAATATTTCTCTAAGAAGAATATATAATAAATAAATAAGTTGTAAAATAATTTTGCATAAAATTTAATGAAATACTGAAAAAAATAATTGTAGCAATAATAAATAAATAAAACTTCAGATGTAAGTATTTTTATTAGTGATAATTATGCTCTTTAGTAGAATACGCTAATTTAAGTTGCTACATGAAAATCAAATAATGAGTATAAGAAATCGTGAATATTTATTAAGCATACAATTTAAAAAACGAAAATTATGATTTATTAAAATTTTCTTCAATGATTTAAATTTATTAATAAGCTATAATATTCAAATTGGTTTATGAAATACAAGTGTGGTAACTAATAGGTTAATGATTTAAATTTTTATGTAATTAGATTCACACAAAAATTATCGATCTAAGAATGTACAATCATCGCACTCAATTTTAAATATTAAAAATTCTATTTTATTTTTTTAGTATTGATGTAATATATGATATTAAATAAATAAAAAAAGATTTAGAAGGAATGATCAAAAGTGTCCTTATTGGAGTAGGAAAATGGATCCAAAACTGTTTTATTATTATATAAAGATAAAATATTAAATAATTTTTTATAATTTTAATAATCACTAGCCTTTTAGTGCACGTATTATATGATTGCATTTATTATAAGAATTTTTAGATATATATATATATATATATATATATATATATATATATAAATTCTGTAATTACAATAACTATAACAAAGGAAATGTTTCTTTTTTTCTCCATTTTATATTTTTTTATTATATTTTGTACTTAAACTACCAATTATGGCTTCAACTACTTACCAAACTATTTTTTTTTTTTTAAATTTCACATTAAAATAATCAAATAAATTTGTTTATTAAATATTAAACAGTTTTAGTCGATCTAAACATCGATAACTTGTTTTATAACCCCTCCTTCGAGAAAATATAATTTTTTACCTTCCTTTCTAAGAAGTGTTACAATAAGCGTAAGTTTATTAATGCTATAAGTATTCAGCTCAAATCAGGTCCAAAATTTTAATTAATGAATGTAAAATGAAAAAAAATGGACATATTTAAAAAACATTGTTAGATCAAATTTAATTAAATACAATTTTCATATATTTACAATTAAATTTATTTCGATTATTTTCAAACTCCTACGGTTTTTATTTATACACTTATTATAGTAACTATATGTTTAGTTTTAATTATCATATTTTTATATTGTATATTTACTCTTAATCTTATGTAACATTTTAAAATATTTTTCCCAATCAAATTAAAACAAAATAGTACAATTGTTTTATGTTTAAAAATCATAAAATATAATCAACTATATCTCATTAAAATGAAAAAAAAAATGATAGAAAAATTTAATAAGTATTATAATTATGTAAAAAAGGAATTATTCAAATAAAATAAAATTAAAAGTCAAAGAAAAAAATATAAAATATTTTTTAAAATTACTTAATACTAGTAGTTTAACTCAAATTTTATAATTAGACATTTTTTTCATTATAAATAAATTAATAACTAATAAAAATTGAAAATGACTAAACTTATGTTCTAAAAATGATTTAAAATTTTAATTTTATGAAATAAATTCATTCTTTATACAAAACTACAAATAAAAAAATGTATAATTAAAGTTATTATAAGAGAAAATTTATCTTAAAAATTTGAGTAAAAGTGGTGGATGTCAAAAAATAAAAAAATATATACTAAATTAAATAAAAATGAAAAAACATTTAAAATAAGTTTTTAAAATATAAAAAGAATTTTAATAATTTAAAACAAAAAATGGATAAAAAATCATTCTCTTTCGCATACTTAAATTAAAAAAATTCAAATATTATCATATAGATAATTATATTTAATCAATACAAGAAAAGCTCCTATTAAAATCAAAGCTAAATTTAAATAATATTCATTAGATCGCTTATTTTTATCTCTCCTAGGTGTTTACATCGCGTCACATGGGCAAAGGACAGCACTTTAAAAATATAAAGATATAAAAAATTATGTGGGACCCAACAATGATAATGAGGAAGAGGAAGCAGGTAGATGTTTATTCAACAAATTATTATATCATTAAATACTAGATCTATTAAATATAGTATACAATCAATTAAAATAATACAACTAAATGCTATGTTCACTCAACTTATTTTATTCTTAGATTTTAATAAATGTAAGAGTTTTCATATTTATAAAATTTATTTTGCAGTACAAAAAGTGTGTCAAGTATTAGCAATCATAAGTAGTCAATAATTCGGAAAATCTGTCAATAATTTTTAATTATTGAAAGATTAATGACAACCACACAACTGCTCAAGTATTAAAATGAGCTAATTATGATTAATAGTAGTTGATATAATCTATAATTAATAAATTTAGGATATTCTTAACCACTAGTTTAGATGGTGGTTAAAAAATGTTAAAATTTAATATTTTCATTGAAATTCACATTAAAAATGTATTGAAAATTTTAACATATAAACATTAATATAAATTTGTTGTGAAATTTTTACATTATATTTTTAATCAATATTCTTAAGGAAAAGGGGATTATTTTAGTTTTCCATGAATATGAAAGCTTGTTTCTCACATTTGATTTACCTTTCAAAAAATAATATTTGTGTGCAGAAATAAATCATATATACTTTTAGGAAATAATTTTTGGGCAAATTTCTGAAAAAGTATTTGTTAAGGTGAGAAACTAACCTTTCCAAATTATTATATAAAATTTATTTTACAAAAGTACTGTATTTCTCTTATTAGACCATTTAACGTCGTAATATTATTTTTTATTTATAAAAAATTATGTAAAAAATCCTAATGCATGTATTGTTTTTACGTGTAAATATAATTGTGAGATAAATTGAAAAAATGCTAATTAAATTTAATCATTGAATGGCATATTCAAAGTATGCATATGATGTAGTATTATATATGGACTTAACCATTTAATCGTATACCACATAAATTTGTATTAAAAATAACACTTTCGTATAGATTATATTCTAAATGAGGTTTCATCTCACCGCACTCTTCCTATAAAATTCATTATATGGATGGATCCACAAATTAAAATAACTTTCATATTCTTCTAATACACTTTTAATTCTTAAATTAGGTTTAGAATAAATAAAATCTAAATAAAAAATATAAATATAAAATTATTAAAGAAAGATTTAACACTATATTTTTTGTTAAGTGATAAAAGCAATTAAATACAAAACATAGTTATACTTTTACCATAAGAGGATAGTTGAATTTAACAATATATGATATAAGACATAAATGTTTAATACTGTCCAATTTTGTTTTATGTTTAACATAATATAGATGTATTTAGACGATAATTACGTGCAAAATCCAAACATATAAACATTTACTTTATGTTATAAGAAATGTCTGTTAATTTTGTCTAACTAAATTCATTAGCTAGAACTACAAGTCACATTAAAAGATCAATAAGATAAAGGGATAAAAATATTTTTATTCTTCAAATCTTTATACTAGCATGATTAACTTTGAAAAGACTATCTATTTTGTTCGACATGACACTTCAGATAAGTTCAAGTAAAGACACGTTTCAAGAAGAGATTTGAAATTTTACATAAAAGAATAAAAAAGAGTATTTAATGTTATTCGAAGTGCATTTGACACATTTGACGCATTTCAGTCAAACAAATAAAAACTAAAACTTATTCAATAGATTAAAATGGACTCACAAAGTTTACTTTCTTCGGAGCCTATATAAAACAACTTAAAAAGAAGAAGAAAGAGAAATACCATATTATATAGTACTAAAATGTTGTTTAATTTTTTTGTGTTCATCTAAAATTTCATAGAAAAAAATTGTTTGTATTTAATAAGCTAATTCGAATAGAGATTGATCAAATTATACATACACTTTTTAAATGATTATTCTTTCCAGCAATCTTCAATGTGATCATTTGATTATCATTTATATAACTTTTCTATCTTAGCCATGAGTGACTATTTGGTAAATAATACTTGATTATTAGTTAAGAGAGACTCATGTTTAAAGAATACTTAGTTAAGTTAGGAGTGACTAGAGTCAAAAATACTTATTTCTTATTTAAGCTGAGAGTGACTATAGTAAAAAGTGCTCAGTCTAAGAGTGGTTGGAGTAAAAAAATATTCAATTACTAGAAGTTCTTGGAATAAAAAATACTCAATTTAGTAATTAATGACTTAGAGACAAAAATATCTAAAAGGTTAACTAAGAATTGGTATAAATCCAAACAACATGCTTATTATACTTTGCATCTCATTGTACTTTGCAACATTAACCTGGGTAATAAAACTTAATTAATTGATTAAGAATAAGAACTAATTTATAATTAAACAAATTAATATAATATATATTATCTTCGTGATTATTTCTTTATACTATATAATCTTTTTAATACATTAATTAAGAAGGAGAGTTATTTTCAGAAAATTGTAAGATTTCATCGTATACATATTATCATATATAAATACCATCCATCAATTGATAATTTAACATATAGAACCATCCTATTGGACAATATGTTTCAAAGTATCTAAAAATTTTAGAAAAAATAATTCCACCCTCTATTCTTTTGTTTTTCCCTATTTTATCAAAAAGTGTATTAAGCATTAAATTAAATGATAACTATATATATCCAAACCAATATATAACAATATCAAATTTATTTATCAATTATATTTCATTGCATACTTTATATGGTAACTTTTTAATTTTCTCAGAACTTTTTTTTTATTTTTTCACTCTGAAGCTCCTTCTTTACAATAAAATATGTAAAACAAATAATTACTTTAATTCATAAAAAATATAAATAGATACAAAAGTATATTCAAAACTTTATTTCAAACTTTAAAAACAATTATTTGTAAGTGTCACTTCAAATGCAAGCAACCAATTATGGTATAAATAAAAAAATTGCACATTATTTGAGAGAATAACCTGTACTAAAAGTTGTGCGGATGCCACAATTATAATTTGAATACTTAAAATGGTACATGTAAATAATCCAAGATTTGAAAACCTTACTCGTTTCTTCTTTCAATAATACAAAATATGAAAATTTGGTTATGTCAGAAAGTTTTAAGGTAGTTTAAATAGGCATCCAATTGAAAACTACCATTTGTGATTGATTATCATCCTCAAATATTACTATATTTATTTAATATTACTTTTTATTTATTTAATATTATTCTGATTTTAACCATACCGAATGTATATCCAAATTTCTTTCGAAATTCTTCTATTACTTTTGGAAGAATTATCTTTTCTCAGGTTTAGGGTGAACGAAGTCAAAGACACAATAGGAAAATTATGAGAAGTTCAATAAAAATTAAAATACATATACTTAAATCAATAATCAACCTGCACCTAATCGCAATTATTTAGTAGCTCATGAATTCGAGAGATCTTGAAAGATTACCTACCAAATAAGATTTTGATAGCTTCGAAAAGATTCGATCCATATTTATGACTAACACGTGTTGATTAGAAAATCGGTTCAAGTAATATTTTAGGTTCCGGTTTATGAATAAATAAAAATCTAATTGAAAGAAGAAATCTTATTCAAATAACTAGTAAAGAGGTCCCAGATTAATTATCAATGATGAAACCTGTTTCCATTTTCTCTCTGAAGTTATGCAGAACACAATTTTCTAGAAAATGATCACAAATACCGTAACCCCCTTAACACAAACACATACCATTGATTTTCTCTATCAGCACACCTTTTCATATCTTTCTGTCCCTTATTTTTCAATTTTAAGCTGTGTTCTTCGTCTATTTCAGAATTGATCATTCTAATAGTTCATCAATCCAAGTCACTGAGTTTTATTTTCTATTTTAATATATAATAGAAATATATAATAGAAGTTGATCACAACTTAATTAAATTAAAATTATATTAAAATTTAGTATTATTTAGATAACTTCTCTTAAATTCTTAAAATTTTAATGATGTTACTATTTCGTTTGGAAGATTTGATTTCGAGATTGAGCTTTTCAAATAAGGAAAACTAATTTTAATATTTTTAATATAATCTTAGGTTAGAAGACTAAATTGTGAATGGAATTGGTATTAAGTTTTAATTTTTATTTTAAAAATATTTTATAATAAAATTGGTTGATTGTGTAAATCTAGTATGAACTGTGATATTGTTAACTTGATTGACAAGAGTTGTTTTTGAATATTGTGAATTGTTTGATAGATATGGTTGTGCATGATAAAATTGAAATAATGTGTGTTATGACCGAGTTATAAGTTTATATGTAATCATTTTAGTTTAAATGAAACCAGATTACTCGAATTTGAAAATCAAGGTATCACAGTAATATATGTATCTATATGTTTCAAAATAGTTGAAATTATATGATTTGTGTTATGACCGAATGATAAGTTTATATGCAATCATTTTGATTAAAATGAAATTAGAGTATCATGAATTGAAAAGAAATTACATTGATTATAAATGAATCATTGTGAAGTCAAATATGCTTAGAAGAGAGTATAAATGAGTGTGATTAGATGATAAAGCTATTTTTATTTGATTTGAAGGTTGATATTTAAAGTGTAAATCTATTTATTTGATTTCATTTTTTTATAACACTCTAAACTTTAAATATATGTTAATACTTGCACATAAATAATAGTTAATTTTGTAAAATTTTCTTATGATATTTTTGATCAAGCAAAGAGAATATCGTTAAAGCAAAAATGATATTGGAATTAAACCTGCTCTTGAGTTCATTTTTACTCAAATGAGAAAATTCTCCCTCAAGCAAAAATATTACTGGAAGTAAAAATAGTCTCAAACTAATTTTCATTCAAATGAGATCATTCTTAATCAAGCTAAATTTTTTTTTTCAAACTAATTTTTTTTCTATTTTTTTTTCAATTTATTAATTTTTTGCAATTTGAAATCATATTTTTTTTATCCATAATATGTCTAATAAAATTGAATGAGAAATTCTATAAAACTTTAGCCTGTAAAATTTAAGAAACTAAAAAGTAAAAAAAAATAAAAAATATTATTGATATACTTCTACGATAATCCCTTAACTTTTCTTAATTCTTTAATGTGAAAATAAAATATAATTTTTTCTAATATTAAAAAATACGGATACTAAGGACAAAACATGTGTCAATACTCCAGTGTTTTTTGTATTAATTTTTTTAGTTGATCTTAAAGTTGTAACAAACCTGTGCCCATGTTTTTGAAATAATATTAACACCTACGATATTCCACATGCATGCATTCCACCAGTTAAGAAATTATTAATGTTGCAACTTACAACTACAAGATAAGGTAGATTGAAATTAAAAATCACAACCAAAAATGTCACTAGTGAAAATTGAAAAACATATTTCAGATAAAGGAATTATTACAAGAAAAAAGGGAAGGAAAAAAAGGTAGAAGAAAAATGTTGGTTCAACAACAAATGACCAGAAATTCTACTCTAACATGCTAACACATAAAAAGTGTTCAATTTTTTCTCAAGAGGAGAGGGTCTATGATGGTGTGAATGGAATGCAGAAGAAGAACTATGTATATAATCATTGCAATGAAACCAGCAATTAAAGCTCTTGTGGCTCCATCACAATATTTGGGAACTGAATCACATATTGGTAGCCAACCTGCATAACTGTTTCCTTTCTTTCCCACCTGAGCTATAGCCAAAGCTGCAGAGAAGCTTGAGACAAGTAGCATGGTGAACACCTACCCAAAAATGAACCATTAATATAACCCTAGTTAGAATTTTACTCATCTATGATATAAAGTACTGATGTTACAATAATGATAATAATATATAATATATAATATATTTGTTCATATATTAAGTTTATCTAATCAAGTTTAGTTACATGAATCACATTATGTTATTTAGTTCAGTTAACATGCATATTAGATTAATGATACATGATTAACAGCTCAAGGTGTAATGATACATGATTTCCTTCCATGTCAAAACAGATGAAGTACTGATAAAGTATTTGTTGCAAAAATCTGAGGAAAAAAACTCTGAGAAACTAATAAGAATGAGAATTCAATAGAACAAAATTACATCATTTTTAATTTAAAACTTTAAGATATTAAATTTATGAATCTTTTATATCTTATATGTTATTCACACTTAGTTATCCAATAATATTGTGTGTTGAGATACAGGTAATAGAGAAAAAGAGGAGGCTTTAGAACATTTACCAAATCCAAGGCTACCACAAGTTGCCAGAGCAAGCTTTTTGGAGGAAGAAAGAGGACAAAAAATCCATAGACAGTGATAACAGAGTATGCAATCACAAAGTACCTAAGTAGAAGGCATTTTATCAGTTGTCAGTATGAAGGAAAAACCAACATTTTCTTGACCAAAAAAGATTAACAATCATAACCACTAGAAGACACTTACTTGAAGGCAGGGGAATTGGTGTATTTTGCTTCAAAGGACACTGTGAAGACGGTGGCTGTGTCATGGCTAGTAGCCATCATAATGACTGCTGAAAGGGTTGCTGCAAAAGCCAAGAACCTTAGCAGAAGATGGCACAGCCATCTAGTCTTGGCCATGGTTTTCACAAGAGAAAAAAAAAAAGTTGGTGAACTATGAAGCCTCAAGGGATGGTTTAAATTAATAGATGAACATCATGAAGTGTTGAAATTTCAAGGATGTTAGGAAAGAAAATATGGGGTAATGCACTGAAGTTATAGTACATATTTGGGTTGTGTTAGGTGAAATTCTTATCTGTCTTAGAGCCTATGCCACCGTCATGCAACACTTTTTTCTAGTTTTGCTGCTACCCTTTTGTGGTGTGCATGTGAGCAAATCCATTTTTATCTCAGTAATCTGCACTTAATCTATTGTGTTTATGTTAAAAAAGTTAGATTAGTTTTGTGTCCTTTTCAGGTTCATTTACTAGGCCAAGAAAATGTTAAGTAAGATACTAGATAAAGCAGGTGTGAAATTTGCAACCAAAACACAAAGCTAAATGGTTTTAATATTGTTGTTGTGTCTTTTGATTTGTGTCTTTTTGTTTCCTTTTCAACTGGTTCAGCTAGCAAGAAAGGTTACTTCATTTTCAACAGTCAGCACATGCTGCTTCTCCACACTAACGTGTTGATTCAGAAGCATTGTTTGGTACCAAAAATACTGTGCTAAAAGTGACCAACGCGTTAGTTTGACCAGTTTGGTTTTGCATTACCATTCACGGTGTAGGAGTAAAAATAATTTCCAATTAAGTTCACACGTGAGAATTTTGCATCATTAAAATAACATTAAATTTAATTTGTAAATCACTTATTATAAAAATCAATGTTATGATAGATTTTATTACTAAACAATTTTCACTTTTGATTTTTGTTTGCAACTTTAGAAGATCATTTTGATAAAGAAATGTTTACAAATAGAGATTATACACGTGGTAGTTTAAATATGTGGCAATTATAAGTTCATGTCCCCACTTGCTCTTTTCGTTGTCAAATCACATTTTTAAATTTGGTACCAAGTTAAGTTCAACATATTCGATATAATGTTTTTTTTTTTTTTTTTTTTTTCTGTTTCCTTCTTTGTCATCAATTTCTTCTCCGATTCAAGAAAGGCCGTGGAAAAGAAAGGCTACACATTAAAAGATAACCTTATCCATTTCATATTACTTTCATGATGTGATGGAATTAAGTATCAACCAAAATTTATGAAAAATGACCAATGTTATAAACTTCACCAAATAAACGATTAATGATCTAAAGTCATAATAGTTTCACCTTTCAAAAAAACTTATAAATTGATTAATGTTCTGAAATATTAATTTTGCAACTAATTAATTCTAAATATTTAATTGAGAGAATTTTTTGTATGCATTTTAAGTAACATATTATTACTATTATTTTGTCTCAAAATAAATATAATTTAGCTTTTTTTTAAAGTTGAGTTGACAATATTAATTTTTAATTAATCAAATATACATTTCTAATTCTCTCTCTAATAACGGGCATATATATATATATATAGTTGTTGGTAATTTTTATTAAAAATATTTAAATTTCGACAATCTTGAAATAAAGAAAGAATTGATAATAATTTATGTAAAAAGAAAATTTTAAAATGATGTAGTTTTAGTGTTGAAAGTATTAAATTTAGGAGAATGATAAATGGAAATTTCCATATGGATTAATATGCTTTCTTTCTCATATGAACATTCTTATTATGCTTTCTTCTCCTAATTTAAACTTTACAATGGATTTTTGTAAAGAAGTTTTCATTCTTTATGGTTGGTTGAATAGTTATTCTCATAACATTAAATGGGTGAGTGAACATGACGAAGATACATGAATTCATAATATTCTTTTTCAAGACCATAATATTATGATTAAACTAGTGTAATATTTTGATTAAATTGATAGAATTATTGGTTAAATTCATATTTGAATCAATATGATAATTGCAAAACATCTAAACACTATCTAACCATTAAAAAGCTTGTGAAATTCTGAAGTAACATGAATAATCAGTTATCAATATATTTGTGTATATGGACTAAAATTGATTAGCTAAAGTTGAAATAGTTGGTTAAATGAGTTTTTGATTAAGGTCTTCAACTGAGACATTGTTTCAATTGTATCATATGGAAACAATATGTGAGAATTACTAAGCCTCATGTAATCCCTAAAGGAGTAAGTGGACATGATGGAGACGTACAAGATCGTAAAATTTATTTTTTTTGAACCAAAACACTTTGGTTAAACTAGTTCAATTGTTTTTTTTTTTTGGTTAAATAACTATAATTGTTTGTGAGGTTAATGTCTTAATCAATATGCCAATTGTAACGCATTCAAATACTGTATAACAATTAGTAGGCATGGTAAAATCTTCGTAATCATCACTAGTCTTGCTATCACAAAAAAATATAATTGTTATTATATTTGTGTATGTGGACCGAAACTGATTGGTTAAATAAGTTGAAATAGTTTTTTAAATTAGTAGATTTGTTGGTTAAGGGTGTCAAACAAGACGTTGTTCCAATTGTATCACATGGAAGTAGTATGTGAAAATCATTAGGCTTGGTGTAACCTTGAAGGAGACATGATGGAGTCACATGGAATCCTAAAATTCATTATGTTTTTTCAGACCAAAACCTTTTAGTTAAATCAATATAACTGTTTGTCAATTTAATGTGTGAACCAACATGTCAATTATAGGACATTGAAATACTACATAACAATTAGTAAGCATTATAAAATTCTTAATAGGTATCACCATCCTGTTATCACATAAAAAATAATTATGACTATATTGTATATGTGGACTAATGATGTTTTGTCAAATAAGTTGAAATAGTCAATTAAATGAGTTAAATTATTGGTCATGAATCTTAGCTGAGACATTATACCAATTATATCACATGGGATCAATTGGTGCAACATGAAGGAGTGAGTGGACATAATAGAGACAAATGGGATAATAAAATTTATTCTTTTTTAATAGATCCAAACACTTTGGTTATACATGTTCAATGTTTTGGTTAAATCACTATCATCATTGGTTAGTTCATGTATGAACTAATATGATAATTATAACACATTCAAATACCACATAACAATTATTAGACATTGTAAAATCTTTAGTAATCATTAATCCTTCTATCACATAAAAAATAATTTGTTAATAAACAAGTTGAAATAGTTGGTTAAATTAGTCCACTTATTGATTAAGGGCCTCAATCGATTTATTCCAATTATCCCACATAAAAACAATATGTGAGAATTGCTAGGCTTAGTGCAACTTTGAAAGAGGGATTGAACATGATAGAGACACATGAAATTGTAAATTTTATTTTATTTTTTTTATCAAAACACTTTGGTTAAACTAATTCGATTTTTTGGTTAAATAATTATAATTGTTAGTTAATTAAGTTAAAACCAATATGTTAATTTTACATTCAAATGCTACATAACAATTAGTAACGTTGTAAAATCCTCATAATCATCACCAATCATTATATTAGATAAAAAAATAATTGTTAATATATTTGTGTATACAGACTAGAGATGGTTGGTTAAACAAGTTGAAATAATTGGTTAAATGAGTACAACTGTTGATTAAGGGTCTTAGTCGAGATATTGTGCTAATTGTATTACAAGGGAGCAATACGTGAGAATTGCTAGGTCTGGTGCAACCCTAAAGGAGTGAGTGGACATGCTAGAGGATATGGAATCATAATTCTTTTTTCTAGACCAGAACACTTTAGTTAAACTAGTTTAATATTTTAGTTAAATCACGATAATTATTGGTTAAGTTCATGTTTGAACCAATATAACAATTGTAAAACACTCAAATACACATAAAATTAGTAGGAGTTGTAAAATCCTCATAGTCATCATTAGCCCTACTATCATATAAAAGCCCAATTGTTAATATATTTGTGTAAGTGGACTAAATATGAATGGTTAAACAAGTTGAAATAGTTTGTTAAATGAGTACAATAGTTGATTAAAGGCCTTAGATGAGACATTGTGCCAATTGTATCACATGAAAGCAATACGTGAGAATATTTAGGCCTTGCGTAACTTTAAACGAGTGAGTAGACATGCTAGAGACACATTTTTGTTGGGAGTAATCCAAGGGGGAAACCTTGGGGAGACAAACAAGAATGAGAAATGAGCCAAACCATATATAAGGGAATGACACCACCTTCAACCCAAAACCTTAAGGCATTAGGTTTGTGGGTCTTCTTTATAATATGTTGCTCAACTTTCTCACTTCTACTCAATGTGGGACTTAGACTCACACTTGGATATCTAACAATCTCCTCCTCAAGTAAGAGTCCCTTCCACATTGGTACACCCCCCCTCGAGCAGAAGTATTTTCAAACATGAGTACCTTAATCACAAACGACCCTCACTTGTACCGCTGTTTACACACTTAAACGGGACACACTTTCCCAAAACCTTCGTAAGGAAGACTTTCGATACAAGGGTCAAACTATACTCGCCCAAGCTGCAAACCATCGGCTCTGATACCACTTGTTAGAAAATCCGAGGGGGGAAACCTTGGGGAGACAAATAAGAACGAAAGCAGGGCCAAACATACAAGGGAATGACACCACCTTTAACCCAAAACATAAAATTTATTTTTTTCTCTAAACCAAAACACTTTGGTTAAACCTGTTTATTTATTTTAGTTAAATCACTTTAATGGTTAGTGAAGTTAATGTTTGAACCAAAATACCAATTGTAACACATTCAAATACTACCTAACAACTTGTAGGTATTCTAAAATCCTTGTAGTCATCATCCATTTTGCTATCACATAAAAAAAATAAAATTGTTATTATATTTGTATATGTAGAAAAAAAATAGTTAAAGAAATTGAGATAATTAATTCAATAAATACATTTTTTTTATTGATAAAAAAAGAAAATATATATGTATATACAATAATTTACAAAACATTTGTGTAAATCCATTCAAAACTAAACATAGCATTACATCCTCTAATCCATATAAGAGGAGACCTAAAATAGGATCAGAGAAAAATATACAAGCAAATTATATTGTAAAATCCTTTTGTATGTATTTGACCCATAACAACATACATGATTAATGATGTCTTCAAAATTCAACTTAAACAGAATATTCCAACCATAGAAAGTTATAAATTTATGCTTTTTGCTCTTTTACAACTCTGTATCCCTCCAGAATTGCTTTATTGTACCTTCTAGTACAATAAATAATTACTCTACCTTTTTCCCTCATCTTCCCTACATCATATATATTCCTTCTTTGAAACCCTTATTTCCATTTAACACAACATTCTTTCTTAAACTTCTAACAATTGTTGAAGTCAACCTTTTTGCCAAAGTTTTGTTTTACTTATTTGTTGCAACAAACTGATCAAAGTAAAATTTGGGCTACATATCCCCTCTCTCATTTAGCTCAGTACTTTGTTTGCCTTTACATCCATCATTCATCATGTTCGAACAGTAGCGTTTCTTGACCTTCACTATTTCTTTTTCTATAGTTATAATGACTTATATCTGTCATGCATACATTGTTTAGCTTGGAACCTGCAAAAAATTCAGCCTGCATCACACTTTGGAAATAACACTGTTACAATTTCGTATGGCTTACAATCCTATAAATTGATTTTTCCCTTCATTTTCTTAGGTTTGCAGAAACATAATAATTATATTCTTATTGCCTACTTTTATTAGCATTTACTAGAAGTCTTGAATTTCTGTCAAGTCCTCTAAATCATATAAGGGAAAAAGCAAGTGCAACAAAGTTTCAGACTTGGTGACATTTCTAATATCCTTTATAAACTCTACAATAACATAAAATCAAGCACAAATTCTAACATAATTTCACAAATATGCATAGTGATGGATATCACTACAGAACTTTGTAAGCATTTCTCCTTGATTCAATAAATATAAGAGTTTTGTAAATAAGTTGTAAATGAGACAAGGAAGCAAGTAGAATAAAAATTCAACCATTGAATCATTTATAGAAACAAGATGAAAACAGCACATCCTTTAATTCACCACTAAGGTATATCATAATGGTGTAGTATTATACCAATGAAAAAGTCATAAAACAAAATTTTAATTATTTACACCATCTATAACATGTGTTCACGCACAACATCAACAACAACAACACTGCTTCACAAATAAAAAACAAAACAATAAAATATGTGATTGTTATATATCCTAATCAAGGTGATAAATGAAATCTATGACTACGTAACTAAGTTTAACAATTTCTGAACTTACTTTTATATAATATGTGCATCATGGAGCACTTATATTCACTAAACCATTTAATATATTTAGTAACATTTTCTTAATTACATTTATTAAAAATATAATTATAATTATTTTTAAATATTTTAAACTGCAAATGTTATTATAGATAAACTACAAATAAACTTTAGATATTTTAGTAACACTTTTAATAATAAAGGTTACTGCAGATAAAATATATATATATAATATTATGATATGTTTTAAATAAATATTATTATTAATAAAATTAAATTGACCTATAGTATAATTTTTTAAATGTTAGTAAAGAGTAATAAATTTTTAAAATATATTAACTGTTTTTATTAATGACACTTTAATATATATAAATTTTATATTATTATTATTATTTAACCTTCTAAATGCATTTTTCTTTATTCTGATAAAAGATTGTTAAAAACTTGTTATTCATTCTGCATTTTCACTCTTACACCCATCTGCATTTTCACTCTTCCACCTTCCGATGATTTTGTTGTAAAACAAATAACAATTAAACAATTTTGCTGCAAAAACGTTGAACGAATTGCTGCAAAATATCAAAACGATCTTGTACTAAATGTGCTTCAGAAGAGTTTGTCATACACTAATAAATGAAATAACATTGTAAGTATGAGAATTTTAAATTTAACAGTGCACTGCATTCAAGACTGTTCCATTCTTTTTTTGAGATCTTTGTCTTTAGGATTTCAGGTTCTTCCATAATCCGTTCTTTGAATTATAACTTTCATTGTTTCTTCTTTTATGTGCTCAGGTTTTTTTATAATCTGTACCTGATTGAGTTTTGCTTATTATTTACGCCTCTTAGTGTTATTAGTGCTATTAAAGCTTGAAGAAAACTCTAATAAGATAGGAGTTGAACTGTGAATTGCATATCTGAGAAGAGATTCTGATCTACAAATTTCTGATGGAAAAAATTAAATTTTGTCTGTTCTGTGTACAATCTTAACCCTCTTTCAATGTTTCTAGAAGATGTGATTCCTAGTTATCATCTCAGACATGCAGATACTTAGAAAACGTTCCGGATACTGTATGTAGTTTTCTCTTTCCAAAACCTCAGATACAGATTCCTTAGCTCTAGTGATAAAGACATTACAAAGTTCCAACCCTGAGTTACCTCATCATCCAATTACTTCCCTTCCTACCAATAATTTACAATATAATCTCTTCTTATTTGCCCAATTCTTGTTGAGATAGTCAAGTTCGATCTACATGCTTTAACAGAGCAGTTGTGACTCCAAATTCAGATTTTTATGTCAATCATTGAAAAGAAAAAACCCACATAATTAAACTGTCTTTGAACATATCATGTTCATTACATCTCTTATGCTTGTTAATAGAGATAATTATCCTTATATGTGCTAATGAAGTCACCTACACTTAATGGATCCGGTGACAAAGGACTCATTTTTTTAAGGTTTTGAATCCCACTTTAGTGAAAGGAGAAAATAAGTGTTTAGGAGAGATTTAAGTAAGTTCACCCTAATCAAATTGGATTAGTCATGGTTGAACATGTGATTTGCCATACCAAAGATCTCAAAAAAAAAAAAAAAAAAAAAAAAAAAAAAAAAAAAAAAAAAAAAAAAAAAAAAATCCGGACAGTCTTGAATGCAATGTACTGATTCTGTGACATTTTTTCAAACAGAAAATCATAGCTCAAACAGCAAAGTAAAATTGCACAAACACTCGTACTATGAATTTGAATCCGTGTAATGACGAATGTAATGCAAAAGAACTACCATTCTGTATCTCACAATGTAGATTTTAGTATAACTCAAATCTATAAAAATTGTCTTACATGATGAAGATTGCCTCTGATTATCTACATTAACAATTTTTTCCAACTATTTTCTTTCTCACCTTTGTCATTGATGGTTTTATGTAAAGTATGGATCCCATGGTTAATATTCATTCATTCATCTTTTTTACTATAACAGTCATGAACCGAAAATGTTTCCTGTTTATATTTTAACATTCTTTTATATCAGTGACATTTGGTTGCAGTTGTTTAAATGTGAGCATTGAATAAAGACTAGCAGTGTAGCAGAACTAGCAAGAGCCATGAAATCATCACCATGTGATTGCTGTTTGTATTTACTTTGAAAATAACCAGTGTAAGTTCACATGTTTTGGGGGAAAGAAAAGTAAAACTAAACCTTCCACATAATTTATAGTAGACAACCTATAGTTGTATATTTCTGCTAAGGCATTATACATTTGTTTACAATTGCACCTTATAAATGTTGGCTTCTTTGTCTACTTTATTTCTTTCATTATAAACTGTTATGTCAGCAAGGATCATGATGGCCATTTGGAGGCTTCTAAAGACAAAGTGCTTCAACAGTTTTTCATATTGAGCACACCATCCAAATCATTTTTTGTTGTTACATAGTGCATTCCTAATCTTAATCCTATTTTTTACTGCTGGAATTACTTTGAGTTAACTGATTAAAATTGAAAAAAATGATGGTTAAGTTATAAATGTTTTTTTATGCTGGTGATCAAGCAGAAAAGCTAATTGGTGGTATGGTTACCACGACAGCTAGAACTCTCAATCTCTTAAAGCTTCTTGGTGTCTCAATTCCTTCGTATAAGTGATTCTTTTACTTTTATAGTTTCTTTCACCTTTGTGTGTGGGTGAAATTTGTCTAAATTTAAAAGTGTGTTATACAATTATGCTAGTGTGATTCCTCTTTTTCCTATCCTATTCCACAGTTTCCTTTTTTTTTTTTTTTTTTTTTCTTTTGATCTATACTGATATTTATTTGAATTAGAAACTATGTCGCCATCAGACCTTCAATTTAAAACATAAGAGAATGACATCACTTTCAATTCAAAACCTTAAGACAATGGGTTTATGGGTCTTCTTTCTTATATATTGCTTAACTTTCTCATTTTTAGTGAATATGGGACTTAGGCTCACACTTGAATACTTAACAATCTCTCCTTCAAGTGGGAGTCCCTCTTCTACACTCCCCATCGAACTCACCCGTGGCTCTGATATCACTCTTTTGGGAGAATCCAAGGAGACATAACCGGAAAGATCTCATAAGAATGAGAAATGAGCCAAACCACATAAGGGAATGACACCACCTTCAACCAAAAACCTTAAGGCAATAGGTTTATGGGTCTTCTTTCTTATATATTGCTTAATTTTCTCATTTTTACTCAATGTAGGACTTAGACTCACACTTGAATACCTAACAAGCTGGAGGTTAATTTTTAAGCATTGTAATTTATAGTGAATGTTGCTTCCATGTTTAGCTTTACCTTCAATTTGTACTTTGTTGTATTGTTATTTTATATTTGATATTATATGGTTAGTGGTGAGAAAGAAAGATCACCTTTGTTGGTCAAGAATTGTAAAGTGTCATTTCCAAGTAAATATTGATTGACGATCAAGAATTGTAAAGTGTCATTTCCAAGTGAATATATGACTGACTTGGAAGAAGTTGCATTGAAGACCTATTCAAGTTCCACTCCACCACATTGGTTATTTATCTATGTATATTGATATATGTAATATGTTATTGTATATACTTAATTTTTTTAAAAATTTTATACTTAATTAATAGGTTCTACTAATAAAAGAAAGAGAGGTCATACCAAATATCTTAATACTCATGGCTTGAAATTTGAGGAATAATTGCCAATTAAACTTAATGCTCTTAACCAATCTGTTGATACTTATCGAGCTCTGTTAAGTAATTAAAATTTTGTAAGATTCTTCACTACTATATGCAAACTCTAGTGTGTAGCCTCTTGTCTTGTTGTGTAAGACTAACATGTGCAAGAATATCATTATCTTGCTAGCCAAATGGTATAACACTCTTCCACATTCTTTCTTAATACTCAAGCAAACACATCAAAATAAACTAATAACACATTTACACACTCTAAGGTTGCAACAATTCATCCAACAAATATAGTTTCAAAGTAATACATGATTGTTATTTAAATTAGTGACATTTTTATAATGCTACTTTTATTAAAATAAATATTATTAAAAAATTAATAATAATTTTAAAATATCATTTTTTATTGAAAAAATTATTAAAATTTTTAGTAACATTTTTATAGTGTTGCTTTCTTATTAAGAAAATATTACTAAAAGAATTTAGTAACATTTTTAAAATATCATACTTTTATTACATAAATGTTATCAAAATCATTTGACATTTTATATATGTTACTTTTATTAAAAAAAATATTACTAAAAATTTTAAAATGTTTGAAAAAAGTTATTAAAATGTTTTAGTAACATTTTTGTAGTGTAATTATTTTATTAAAAGAATATTATTAAAATAATTTAGTAACATTTTTAAAATATTATCTTTTTATTAATAAATGTTACGTAATGTTTTTATAAATGTTTTTATTGATAAGTAAAAATGTTATTAAAAATTTTTAGTAACATATAGTATACCTAATATTTGATAAAACGTTACTAAATTATGTTAGTAAAATTTTGTTTGATTTAGTAATTTTTTTATGTTAATAATTATTATATATATAGTAGTGATTATCTATATGTATTGATAATAATTGCATTAAATTATTACTATCATTTACAACTACAACTGGTATATTAGAGATGGTCAATGTGTTGTTTGTGTATTCAACTAATATTTATTTATTCTGACTTTATCTGTCAAAGGACATTTCACTCTCCTCAAGAATCATTTGGAAAAATTTACATAATGTTACAACTAAATTTTTCATAAAATTTCAATATAATTTTCTATACAAATAGAATCCTACATCATGATTTTAGAAAGTTACAACTAAATTTTTCATAAAATTTCAATATAATTTTCTATACAAATAGAATCCTACATCATGATTTTAGAAAGGTTTGAAACTCGTTCAAAATAATTATGATAATATTAAACAAAAATTCTATGAAGGTTGAATTCCCCCAATAACAACCTTTTTAATAGACAAGAACATAATCTAGGATTTTTTAGAAAATTTTTCAAATACCATAAATAATTTTTAGTTGATGTTTGATAACACTTGGTTCATCCACTTGGTTTATTTTTGGCTGTTAAAAAAAAATATATTTTCTTGGCATAATTACATATTCTAAGTGTTTGTTCTGATTTTATTTCCAGCTTTTCACATAGATTTGTATATTTCATAAAAGTTAGACACTTCTAGTTAAACTCATTAATTTTCTATTTTTGGATGGATACTATTAGTAGATTTCTTACTCAAGTGTTGTTGAATTTTTAGATGCAACTGTGAATTTTCATGGAATTGTGAAAGTAGAAAAAAAGATAAAATTCGAAGCAGAGTAGGAAAGATAAGACTTGTTTGGATAAAAAAAGGTGTTTTTACCGGGATCCAAACTGGTGTCTTGGCAAGGTAGGCTGAAACGACTTGATCTGAATCCGAGTATTTGAAAATTTAAGTTCTTGTAGTTTTGAGGTCCAATTCTAGAATAACAATCTGAGTAGTTATTGAACTGTCGCATATGGAGGCTAAATTTTGGAGCTTGTTAGATATAATGATACTTAAATCGGCAATACAAAAGACATTAATTGAAAAATCTAGGGACGCTTTTGTTAAAAGGAAGAAACATAATTTTTGTTTAATAGAAACTAAAAGTTCGGCTGGGAAGTAACTGAATAAGTGCAGTTAGATAAACCTTCAAAGCTTTGATTGGCATTGGATATAAAGGCTTATCGGTGGAATTTTGAGGCACACACTTTATAGATTTTAATTTCAACTTCGGAATACTTTTAGATTTAGTTTTGTCTTTCATTTTGTACATGAGATTTTAATTTTGTCGAACAACTTTACAGGGAGAGAGAGAAAAAACTAGGTTTTGATTTCTTAAAGTTTTTGGGAGTAATCTGCTTTTTTCACCATGATTCTTTCATTTATGTTCTCACTTTCGATTCTTTCTTCTGTTCTAGTTTTTTTTTTTTTTTTTGTTTTTTTTTTTTTTTTTTTTTTTTTTTTT